>JGI25331J36430_1000567_pt1 | contig 22610 bp, 20 predicted proteins | sample HigsolmetaAR206D_FD_36430 | JGI IMG/M metagenome (IMG submission 36430) | reverse complement strand
GCGTGGACACCAGCGCCTCGCCGGTGCCGAGCGTGGAGATCGTGGCGGCGACATCGAGCTTCGGGTTCGGCACGAAGGTCTCGGCGGCGGTCTTCACCGCCTTCTGGTCGCGCGGGGTGAACGCGCGCAGCGCGTGCTGCACCCGGTTGCCGAGCTGGCCGAGGATCTCGGCCGGCACGTCGTCGGGGAACTGCGAGCAGAAGTACACGCCCACGCCCTTGGAACGGATCAGGCGCACCACCTGCTCGACGCGCTTGCGCAGCGCCGGCGGGGCGTCGTCGAACAGCAGGTGGGCCTCGTCGAACACGAATACCAGCTTCGGCTTATCGAGGTCGCCGACCTCGGGCCGATCACGCCGCGGCCGTCGTGGTTGACCCGCATGATGTCGGCCAGGTCCAGCGCCGGCTCGCCGAAGAACTGCTTGCCGCCGTCCTGCTCCAGGCGCAGCAGGGCGCGCTGGATCGCGGCGATGGACGGGGCGCTGACCAGGCCGTAGGCGGCCGATACCTCCTTGCGTTCCCCGGCCACCAGGTTGAGCAGGGCGCGCAGGTCGTCCAGGTCCAGCAGCAGCAGGCCGCGGTCGTCGGCCAGCTTGAACACGATGTCCAGGACGCCGGACTGGGTGGCGTTCAGCTCCAGGATGCGCGCCAGCAGGGTGGGGCCCATCTCGCTGACGGTGGTGCGCACCGGATGGCCGAGCTGGCCGTACAGGTCCCAGAACACCACCGGGCTGGCCTCGGGTGCATGGTCGGCCACGCCGATCTCGGCCGCACGCGCGGCCAGCTTCCCGCCGCCGCCCTCGCCGGGCACGGCCAGGCCGGCCACGTCGCCCTTCACGTCGGCCATGAACACCGGCACGCCGCGCCGCGAGAAGCCCTCGGCCAGGGTCATCAGGGTCACGGTCTTGCCGGTGCCGGTGGCGCCGGCCACCAGCCCGTGGCGGTTGCCGTAGCGGGGCAGCAGGGTGACCGGGATGTCGTCGGTGGTGCCCCTGCCCAGCAGAATCGGTTCCATAGGCGGCCCTCGCGGCGGAAGATGCCGGCGATTCTACGCAGACCGGCGCGGGTTGCCGCGGCGCGGCGGCGGCGGCTACCCTGCCGGGGCATTCTTTCCCGGCCTGGTCGATGTCCCGNCGCAATCCGTTTCTCCGGCCGCTCGCGGCCGCGCTGCTGTTCTGCTGCATCGTTCCACCCGCCACCGCCCAGCGCGTCTCCGCCCGCGACAAGGCCGCGGCAGAGGCGCTGGTGCAGCGCATGGCCGCCGCCGAACAGCGCTACCGCNACGCCCTGGTGCTGGCCGGCAACGGCGATCCGCGCGGCGCCGGGGAAGGCAACGCCGCGCTGGAGGACATGGAGGACGTGGTGGACGCCTGCGTGAAGCTGCGCGGCTGCCCGCTGTCGGACCTGCTGGCCACCTACAAGCGCCTGCTCAAGGCCCGTGCCGACGCCGAGGCCGGGGCGCTGGACGAGCCCGGCGACGAGGACCAGCCGCTGGAGGCGGACCCGGAGCTGGCCGCCGACGTGCCCGAGGCCGCGCGCACCGTGGCCCTGCTGGGTGGCGACAACCGCCACGCCTTCGACCGCATGGTCCGCTACAACCCGGCCATCCAGGCCGGCATCCGCCGCTGGCTGACCGACATGCGGCCGCAGCTGATGACCAGCTACGAGAACTACCAGGCCATGCGCCACCTGATGTGGCCGGAGTTCGAGAAGCGCGGCCTGCCCGAGGCGCTGCTGTTCGGCATCCTGGCCAAGGAGTCCAACGGCCGCGTGCACTCGGTCTCGCGCGCCGGCGCGGCCGGGCCGATGCAGTTCATGCCGGCCACCGGCCGCCGCTTCGGNCTGGGCCCGGACGGCACCGGCTTCGACACCCGCTACGACCCGCGCGCGGCGGCCGAGGCCAGCGCCACCTACCTCAACGAACGCCTGCGCGAGCTCAACAACGAGCTGGAGCTGGCCCTGGCCGGCTACAACGGCGGCGAGGGCNGCGCCCTGCGCGTGCACCGCGGCAGCGGCGGCGGCAGCTTCTGGCACGCTTCGGTCTACGACCAGTTCCCGGCGGAGACGCGCGACTACGTGCCGATGGTGATCGCCGCGGCGTGGATCTACCTGCACCCGCGCCAGTTCGGCGTGCAGTTCCCCAGGGTGGATGCGCAGCCGGCGACGCTGCGGCTGGCGCGCCCGGCCAGCATCTACGAGCTGACCGTGTGNCTGGGCAATGCCGGCAGCCGCGACGGCTACATGCGCGTGCTGCGCAATCTCAACCCGCGCTACACGGCCGAGGAGACCATCCCGGCCGGCACCGTGCTCCACGCCACCACCCGGGTGGCCGCGCTGTACCAGCGCCACTGCGTGGACGGGCCGCGTGCCGAGCTGGCCCGCGCCCTGGTCACGGCCGACGTCAACGCGGCGCTGGTGCGCGATGTGCCCGCCGGCAGCGTGGCGGTGGGCGAGGCGACCCCGCTGCCGGCCGGCGTGCCGGCCACCATCGCCACCGGCCGGCCGCAGCCGGCCACGCCGAAGGCGCGGCAGGCACGCATATACAAGGTGGCGCGCGGCGACACCCTGGCCGGCATCGCCCGGCGCCACGGCTGCCAGGTGCAGGTGCTGGCGCGCGCCAACGGGGTCAAGGCGCCGGCCTACACCCTGCGCCAGGGCCAGCAGTTGCGGCTGGAAGGGTGCACCCGCTGAAGGCCCGCCCGGCGGTGCGCCGCGGGGCTCACGCGCTCCGGTAGGCGAGGGCCTGGCCGACCCGCACCGGCGTCTCCGCCGCCAGCCCCGGGGCCAGCTCGGCCACGCCCGGCGGCAGCAGCACGATCACGGTCGAGCCGTAGTTGAAGCGCGCCATCTCGGCGAAGCGCTCCAGGCGGATGCCCTTGCCGCGCCAGTCCTTGCGGGTGGTGCGGTCCCCGTAGCGCGGGATCTCCACGCCGCTCCAGACCGTCTCCACGCCCGAGACCAGCAGGGCGCCGACCATCACCACCGCCATCGGCCCGAAGTCCGTGTCGAAGTGGCACACCAGCCGCTCGTTGCGGGCGAACAGGCGCGGTACCTTCGCCACCGCCGCCGGGCCCACCGAGAACAGGCGGCCGGGCACGTGCACGGTCTCGCGCAGGGTGCCGGTCCAGGGCATGTGCACGCGGTGGTAGTCGCGCGGGGACAGGTACACGGTGGCGAAGCGGCCGCCGGCGAAGGCGGCCGCCGCCGCCGCGTCGCCCAGCAGCTCGTCCACGCCGAAGCTGTGGCCCTTGGCCTGGAAGCAGCGCCCGTCCTCGATCGGCCCGCACTGGCTGATGCGGCCGTCGGCCGGCACCAGCAGGGCGCGCGGGTCCGGGTCCGGCACGCGCGCGCCCGGGCGCAGGGCGCGGGTGAAGAAGGCGTTGAAGCTCTCGTAGCTTTCCGGGTCGGGGTTGGCGGCCTCGGACAGGTCCACGCCGAAGCGGCGCACCACCGTGCCGATCAGCCAGCGGCGCAGGCGCGGGTTGCGCGAATAGGCCGCGCGCCGGGCCAGCGAGGACAGCAGGCGGTGCGGCAGGGCCCAGGTGAGGGTGGTGACCAGGCTCACGGCGCGCGGTCCATCTCGGTCAGGCGCAGCAGGTCGGCGGCGATGGCCTGCGGCTGCAGCGGCGGCCGGATCAGGCCGGCCAGGCGGCCCTGCGGGTCGAGCACGGCGATGTTGGCCGAATGGTCCACGCTGTAGTCCTGCGGGTTCTGCTCGTAGTGGCGGCCGGGCACCTTCATGAACACGAAGCCCAGCGAGGTGGCGAACTTCTCCAGCGCCGGCACGTCGGCGGTGGCCGCCAGGGTGTCCGGGTGGAAGGCGTGGGCGTACTCGCCGGCCTTGGCCGGGGTGTCGCGCTCCGGGTCCACGGAGACGAACAGCACGCGCGGGCGNATGGTCTCCGGCAGCGCCTCCCACTGCTTCTGTGCCAGCGCCAGCTCGGCCAGGGTGGTCGGGCACACGTCCGGGCAGAAGGTGAAGCCCAGGAACACCAGGGTCCAGTGGCCGGCCAGCTCGCCGGGCACCAGCGGAGTGCCGTCGGACTGGCGCAGGTTGAACGGCGGCAGCTCGCGCGGCCTGGGCAGCAGGGTCACGGCCTGCAGTGCCGGCTGCGGCGCGGCCGGCTCGCCACCGAGGAAGTGGCGGGCGGCCAGCAGGCCCGCGCCGGCGGCGAGTGCGGCAAGCAGGACGTAGCCGAGGGTGCGGTTGGACATGCGTGGCGTGCGGAATTCCGGATTGGCCGCACATGATACCGGCATGTCCGGGCCGGGACGGGCGATGGCCTATAATCGCCGGCCCTTCCGAGAATGCGCCCGCGCGGCGCCGCGCCATGAACACCTCCGATCCGGCCGCCGAACTGCACACGATCATCGACCTGATCCGCTACGGCGGCAGCCGCTTCAGCGAGGCCGGGCTCACCTTCGGCCACAGCTACGACAATGCCATGGACGAGGCCACCCAGCTGGTGCTGCACGCGCTGCACCTGCCGCACGACCTCAGCCCGGTGTACGGCCAGGCGCGCCTGACCATGGAGGAGAAGCGGAAGATCCTGGCCCTGTTCCGCCGCCGCATCGAGGAGCGCGTGCCGGCCGCCTACCTGACCGGCGAGGCCTGGTTCGCCGGCCTGTGCTTCAAGACCGATCCGCGCGCGCTGGTGCCGCGCTCGCCCATCGCCGAGCTGATCGAGTCCGGCTTCGAGCCGTGGCTGGGTGGCCGCCAGGTGCGCCGCGCCCTGGACCTGTGCACCGGCTCGGGTTGCATCGCCATCGCCATGGCCCACTACAACCCGGAGTGGGAGGTGGACGGCGTGGACATCAGCGACGACGCCCTGGCCCTGGCCGCGGAGAACAAGGCGCGCCTGCACGCGGACAACGTCACCCTGATCAGGTCGGACCTGTTCGCCAACCTGCAGGGCCGCCACTACGACCTGATCGTCACCAACCCGCCGTACGTCACCGACGCGGAAACCGACGCCCTGCCGAAGGAGTACTCGTACGAGCCGGAGCTGGGCCTGCGCGCCGGCCCGGACGGCCTGGACCTGGTGCTGAGGATCCTGCGCGACGCGCCGCTGCACCTGAACCAGGACGGCCTGCTGATCTGCGAAGTGGGCGAGTCCGAGCGCCACCTGGTCAGGCTGCTGCCGGAGCTGGACCTGGCCTGGATCGAGTTCAAGGTGGGGCAGATGGGCGTGTTCGCGGTCGAGTGCCGCGAGCTGATCGCGCACCACGCCCGCATCGCCGAGCTGGCCGCCGCGCGCGGCTGATCCGCGTCCGGCGGGGCCGCGACGGCCGCCCCCGGCCTGGCCGGCGGGCCGGCATCGGTTGCCGCGGCAACGGCCGCTGCACCGCAGCAGGGCGATGTGCGATGCTTGGGGGACTCCCTGTGAATCGGCACCCCGCGCGGAGCGCGCCTTGAGCAGCAACACCTTCGGCAAGCTGTTGTCGGTCACCACCTTCGGCGAGTCGCATGGCCCGGCCATCGGCTGCGTGGTCGACGGCTGCCCGCCTGGCCTGGAGCTGGCGCCGGAGGACTTCGTCCACGACCTGCGGCGCCGCGCCACCGGCCGCAGCCGCCACACCTCGGCCCGGCGCGAGGCCGACGAGGTGGAGATCCTCTCCGGCGTGTACGAGGGCCGCACCACCGGCACCCCGATCNCNCTGCTGATCCGCAACACCGACCCGCGCAGCAGGGACTACGCCAACATCGCCGCGCAGTTCCGCCCGGGCCATGCCGACTACACCTACTGGCAGAAGTACGGCATCCGCGACCCGCGCGGCGGTGGCCGCAGCTCGGCGCGCGAGACCACCATGCGCGTGGCCGCGGCGGTGATCGCCAAGAAGTGGCTGCGCCAGCGCTACGGGGTGACCGTGCGCGGCTTCCTGGCGCAGCTGGGCGACATCCGCCCGCGCGGCTTCGACTGGGACGCGGTGGAGGCCAACCCCTTCTTCTGGCCGCATGCCGAACAGGTGCCGGAGCTGGAGGCGTACATGGACGCACTGCGCAAGTCCGGCGACTCGGTGGGCGCGCGCGTGACCGTGGTGGCCGACGGCGTGCCGCCGGGCTGGGGCGAGCCGGTCTACGGCAAGCTCGACGCCGANCTGGCCGGCGCGCTGATGGGCATCAACGCGGTCAAGGGCGTGGAGATCGGCGACGGCTTCGCCGTGGTCGAGCAGAAGGGCACCCGGCACCGCGACCTGATCACCCCGCAGGGCTTCGCCAGCAACCATGCCGGCGGCATCCTCGGCGGCATTTCCACCGGCCAGCAGATCGTGGCCTCGATCGCGCTCAAGCCCACCTCCAGCCTGCGCCTGCCCGGGGCCAGCGTGGACGTGCACGGCAACCCGGTGGAGGTGGTCACCACCGGCCGCCACGACCCGTGCGTGGGCATCCGTGCCACGCCCATCGCCGAGGCGATGGTGGCGCTGGTGCTGATGGACCAGGCCCTGCGCCACCGCGCGCAGTGCGGCGACGTGGGCGCGGTCGAACCGCGCATCCCGGCCGGGGCCGGCGCGCTGGGCGGGGCAGGGCAGGGCTGAGCATGGGCGCCCGTCCGCGCGTGTGGGTGTCGCAGCCGCTGCCGGCGGACATCGTCGGGCGGCTGGCAGCGCACTGCGAGGTGGACATGGTGGCGGCCGCCACCACCCATGCGCCCGGGGCGATCGCCGCCGCGCTGCACGGGGCCGACGGCGCCCTGGTCACGGTCAACGACCGCATCGGCGCGGCCGAGCTGGCGCACGCGCCGCGCCTGCGCGCCATCGCCAACATCGGCGTGGGCTACGACAACCTGGACATCGCCGCCCTGGACGAGGCCGGAATCGTGGCCACCAACACCCCGGACGTGCTCACCGAGACCACCGCGGACCTGGGCTTCGCCCTGCTGATGGCCGCCGCCCGCCGCATCACCGAGGCCGAGCGCTGGCTGCGGGAAGGGCAGTGGCGGCGCTGGACCTTCGACACCATGCTCGGCAGCGACATCCACGGCAGCACCCTGGGCATCCTCGGCATGGGCCGGATCGGCCGCGCCATCGCCCGTCGCGGCCACCACGGCTTCGGAATGAAGGTGCTGTACCACAACCGCTCGCGCCTGCCGGAGCCGGCCGAGTGCGAGGTCGGCGCGCACTACGTGGACCTGGACACCCTGCTGGCGCGGTCCGACCACCTGGTGCTGGCGCTGCCGTATTCGCCGCGCCACCACCACCTGATCGACGCGGCGGCGCTGGCGAGGATGAAGCCCACCGCCACCCTGGTGAACATCGCCCGCGGCGGCCTGGTGGACGAGCTGGCGCTGGCCGAGGCCCTGGCCGGCGGCCGCCTGGGCGCGGCCGGCCTGGACGTGTACGAGGGCGAGCCGGCGGTGCGGCCGGAGCTGCTGGCGCTGCGCAACGTGGTGCTGACCCCGCACATCGGCTCCGCCAGCCTGGCCACGCGCCGGGCCATGGCGCAGCTGGCGGTGGACAACCTGCTGGCCGCGCTGGGCTTCGGCCCGGACGCCGGCCGCCCGGCCAACCCGGTCACCGCGCGCAAGACCACCGGCACCGCCGGCGGCGGCATGGCCGGCATTGCCGCGCACAAACGATAGGGAACCTCCGTCCCGCGCCTCCAGGGCGCCACCGAAAGGAGGAGGTTCCCCGAAACCGGCCCCCCCGCGCGCGGCGCGCGCACCGCATCCCCGATTCCGAACCCGAGAGCACGAGCACCCCACATGAGCAAGGCACAACGTCGCTTCAACGTCGCCGTCGTCGGCGCCACCGGCGCGGTCGGCGAAACCATGCTGTCCATCCTGGCCGAGCGGAAGTTCCCGGTGGCCGAGATCATCCCGCTGGCCTCCGAGCGCTCGGCCGGCAGCGAGGTCGAGTTCGACGGGCGCAAGGTCAGGGTGCAGGACCTGGCCACCTTCGACCCCAAGGACGTGGACATCGCCCTGTTCTCGGCCGGTGGCAGCGTGTCCAGGGAATACGCGCCGAAGTTCGCCGCCGCCGGCGCGGTGGTGATCGACAACTCCTCGGCCTTCCGCTACGAGGACGACGTGCCGCTGGTGGTCAGCGAGGTCAACCCGGAGGCGGCGCGGCAGCGCCCGCGCGGCATCATCGCCAACCCCAACTGCTCNACCATGCAGATGCTGGTGGCGCTGGCGCCGATCCACCGCGAGTACGGCATCGAGCGCATCAACGTGGCCACCTACCAGTCCGTGTCCGGCGCCGGCCGCTCGGCACTGGAGGAGCTGGGCCGGCAGACCGCCGGCATCCTCAACTTCCAGGATCCGGCACCGCAGCGCTTCCCGGTGCAGATCGCCTTCAACCTGATCCCGCACATCGACGAGTTCCTGGACAACGGCTTCACCAAGGAGGAGATGAAGCTGGTCTGGGAGACGCGCAAGATCCTGGGCGACGACGGCATCCAGGTGAACCCGACCGCGGTGCGCGTGCCGGTGTTCTACGGCCATTCCGAGGCCGTGGCCATCGAGACGCGGAAGAAGGTCACCGTGGAGCAGGCGCGCGAGCTGCTGGCCCGCTCCCCGGGCGTGGAGGTGGTGGACGAGCGCAAGCCCGGCGGCTATCCCACCCCGGTCACCCACGCCTCCGGCCGCGACGCGGTGTACGTGGGCCGCATCCGCGAGGACCTGTCGCATCCGCGCGGCCTGAACCTGTGGATCGTCTCGGACAACATCCGCAAGGGTGCCGCGCTCAACGCCGTGCAGCTGGCCGAACTGGTCGCCGCCGAGGGCTGAGTGGCCGGCCGCGCGCCCGGCCGAGGCGCCCCCGCGGCCGGACGCGCACCCGGCATGGCTCCCGCCGCGGGCGGCCCGCCGGTATAGTCGGCGCATGGACAACAGGGGACAGGGCGCACTGCGCCCGTGGCAATGGCTGTTGGCGCTGTCGCTGTGGCTGCTCAGCGGCGGCGCCATGGCGCTCGGACTGGGCCAGATCCGGGTGCTCTCCGGGCCCGGCCAGCCGCTGCTGGCCGAGATCCCGATCATCTCCAACGAACCGGGCGAGCTGGAGAGCGCTCAGGTGCGCCTGGCCTCCCCCGAGACCTTCGTCCGCGTCGGTCTGCAGCCGCCGCAGGGCCTGGTCCGTGACCTGCGCTTCGAGATCGCCTCCGACGCCCAGGGGCGGGCCGTGGTCCGGGTCACCAGCACCCGGCCGGTGGACACCCCGGCGGTGGCCTTCCTGGTCGAGGTGGACTGGGGCCGGGGCCGGCTGGTGCGGGAGTACTCGGCCCTGGTCGCCGCCCCGGAGACGGCGGTGGCGATCGAGGCGCCTTCCATCGCCGCGCCGCAGGCCGCGCCGTCCAACACCATCGCGCGCGAGCCGGCGCCGGCGGTGACCGCCCCGGCGGCCGCGCCACCGGCGCCTGCCGCGGACTCCGTGCCGCCGCGGCCCGCCGCGACGGCTCCGGCGCCGGCGCCGACGGCCGCCGCCGACGGCAGCCTGCGCGTGCAGCGCGGCCAGACCCTGTCGCAGCTGGCGGCGGGCATGGACCGCGGCGGCCACGACCTCAACCAGGCCATGGTGGCGCTGCTGCGGGCCAATCCGCAGGCCTTCATCGGCGGCAACATCCACCGCCTGCGCGCCGGCGCGGTGCTGCGCATGCCCACGGCGGAGGACTACGCCGGCCTGGACGCGGCCACCGCCGCGGCGCTGGTGCGCGAGCAGACCGCGCAGTGGCGGCAGGCCACCGCGGCCGTGCCGCAGCCGGCCGGGGCGGGCGAAGCGGCGGCCGCGCCGCGCAGTGCACCGGCGGCGGCTCCCGCGCCGGTGGCCGGCGCGCGGCTGGAAATCGCGCCGGCGGCGGCCGCCGAAGGCGCACAGGCGACACGATCCGGTCTTGGCGCCGGTGGCGAGGGCGACATGCTGGCTAACGAACAACTGCGCCAGGCCCGGGAAGACCTGGCCGCGCGCGACTCGGAACTGCAGGAACTGCGCAGCCGCGTCGAGGAACTGGAGAAGCTGCACCAGCAGCAGATGCGGCTGATCGAGCTGAAGGACAGCGAGCTGGCCGCCGCCCAGCAGCGCCTGGCGCAGCTGGAGCAGCAGCAGTCCGCCGGCGGCACGCCGCTGTGGCTGTGGGGCGGCCTGGGCCTGCTGGTGGTGGCCGCAGTGGTCTGGTGGCTGGGCCGCCGGCCCAGGCCGCTGCCGATTCCGGTCCAGCGCGGCACCGGCTTCGACGCCGCCAGCCTGGCGGCGGCGGTGCCCGGGGCCGCGCCGGCCGATCCGGCGGTGGCCGTGGACGCGCCGGAGGAGTCCCACCACGCCGCCTGGACGGAGGAGGCCCCGGCCGAGCCGGAAGCGGCGCCCGACGCGCCCGCGCCGGCCGCGGAGGCCCCGGCTTGGCACACCGCGCAGGCGCCGGACGACGTGGCGCCGCTGAACCCGCTGCCGGCCGGCCGCGAGCGGCTGGAACTGGCCATCGCCTACCTGGACCTGGGCGACGTGGAGACCGCCCGCACCCTGCTCAACGAGGTGGTCGCCGGCGCCGACCCGGCCGCGCGCGAAGAGGCGGCCCAGCTGCTGCGCGAGATCGGCTAGGGCGGGCGGACGATGCGGTACGCGCTGGGCGTCGAGTACGACGGCGCCGACTTCCAGGGCTGGCAGCAGCTCGGCAGGTCCGGCCCGCCCTCGGTGCANGCCGTGCTCGAGAAGGCGCTGTCCTCGGTGGCCGACGCGCCGGTCTCGGTGGTCTGCGCCGGCCGCACCGACGCCGGCGTGCATGCCGAGTGCCAGGTGGTGCACTTCGACAGNGACGCCCCGCGCGACCCGCGCGCCTGGACCCTGGGCACCACCGGCCGGCTGCCGCCGAGCGTGTGCGTGCGCTGGTGCGTGCCGGTGGCCGACGACTTCAATGCCCGCTTCTCGGCCCGCGCCCGCCGCTACCGTTATCGCCTTGTGAACAGGCCGGTGCGGCCGGCGCTGTATCGTCACACCATGGCCTGGGAACGCCGCCCCCTGGACGTGGACGCCATGCACCGCGCCGCGCAGGCGCTGGTGGGCGAGCACGACTTCAGCGCCTTCCGCACCGTGCACTGCCAGGCGCGGCACGCGCGGCGCGAGCTGCAGGAGATCGTGGTGCGGCGCCAGGGCGAGGTGGTGGAGTTCGAGGTCCAGGCCAATGCCTTCCTTCACCACATGGTGCGTAACATCGTCGGGTCGCTGCTGGAGGTGGGCGCGGGAGCCCGGCCGGAGCACTGGATCGCCGAGGTCCTGGCCGGTCGCGACCGCACCCTCGCCGGCCCGACCGCACCGCCGCAGGGGCTGGTGTTCCTGCGGCCGCTGTACCCCCCGGAGTGGGGNCTGCCCGCGGAGGTGACCCTGTGATGCGCAGCCTGTACCGGACCCGGATCAAGTTCTGCGGCATGACCCGCCCGGGCGATGTCCGCCTGGCCGGCGAGCTCGGCGTGGACGCGGTGGGTTTCGTGTTCGCCGAGGNCAGCCCGCGCCGGATCACGCCGGCCGAGGCGCGCCAGCTGCGCACGGCCCTGGCNCCGCTGGTGGGCGTGGTGGCGCTGTTCCGCAACAACAGCGCCGCCGAGATCCGCGAGGTGATCCGCCAGGTGCGGCCCAACCTGCTGCAGTTCCACGGCGAGGAGGACGACGCCTTCTGCCGCAGCTTCCGCGTGCCCTACATGAAGGCCGTGCCCATGGGCGGCAACACGCAGTGGGACGCGGCCACCCTGCACCAGCGCTGGCCCAACGCGGCGGCGTTCCTGTTCGACGCCCACGGTGCCGGCGAGGCCGGGGGCACCGGCCGTGCCTTCGACTGGCGGCGCCTGCCCACGGGCCTGCACCGGCCGTTCGTGCTGGCCGGCGGCCTGACCCCGGAGAACGTCCACGACGCCATCGCCGCCACCCTGCCGTGGGCGGTGGACGTGGCCAGCGGGGTGGAGGTGTCGCCGGGCATCAAGGACGGCGACAAGATGCGCCGCTTCGTGGCCGAGGTGCGGCGCGCCGACTNCGCCGAGCTGGAGTAGGCCGCATCGCATCCGGCACCCTGGACCCCGCCGGCCGCCACGGCGGATTCCCAGGCCCGGTCGGGAAAGCCTGAGGCCGGAACGGCGGCCGCGCCGATGGCGCACGCCCCGCCGGTCCATACACTGCCTCGCCGCCGCCCCAGGACGGGCGCATCCGCCGTCGCGGATGGAGGCGTGGATGACGCAGGCACTGTTCCGCAGGGAAGTGGTCGAGGCACGCCGCAACGGCTGGCTGGGCGCGATCTCGCTGGCCCAACCGCTGCGGCTGTGGGTGCTGGCCGTGGCGGCCGCGCTGGCCGCGGCCGCCGTGGTCGCCTTCCTCCTGCTGGGCAGCTACGCCCGGCGGTCCACGGTGGTGGGGCAGCTGGTCCCCGCACGCGGCCTGTCCACGGTGATGGCGCCCGCGGCCGGCGTGGTCGCGCGCCTGGACGTGGCCGAGGGCGCCCACGTCCGGGCCGGGCAGCGCCTGGCGGTGGTGGCGGTGCCGCGCGCCATTCCCGGCGAGGGCGACACCCTCGCCGCGCTGGAAGCGCGCCTGGGGCGCCGGGCCGAAGGCCTGCGCCAGGGCCACGTGGCCCGGCAGCGGCAGCTGCGGGCGCAGGAGGCCGGGCTGCGCGCGCAACTGGCCGCGGCGCGGCGCGAGCTGGCCCAGATCGAGGACGAGATCCGGACACGCCAGGCGCAGGTGCGGCTGGCCCACGACACCNTGGACCGGCTGCGCCAGCTGGAAGGCGGGCGCTACGTCAGCCAGCTGCAGATCCGCCAGCAGGAGTCGGCCGCGCTGGCGCTCGTGGCCGAGACCCAGGCGCTGCAACGGCAGGCCACCGCCGCGCGCGGCGCCATGGCGCGGCTGGCCCACGCCCTGGCCGGGCTGGAGGCGGAGGGGCAGGCGGCCGAGGCCGGCTTCGTGGGCGAGATGGCGGTGCTGGAGCAGGAACGCGTGGAGACGCGCGCCCGCGGCGAGCTGGTACTCACCGCGCCGGTGGATGGCGTGGTCTCGGCGCAACTGGCCAGGCCCGGCCAGGCGGTGCAGGCCGGGCAGCCGCTGCTGAGCCTGCTGCCGGACGACAGCCCCCTGCAGGCCGAGCTGCTGGTGCCCAGCCGGGCGATCGGCTTCATCGCGCCGGGCGACCGGGTGCTGCTGCGCTACCAGGCCTACCCGTACCAGAAGTTCGGCCACCACGAGGGCCGCGTGGCGGGGATCAGCCGCAGTGCGCTCGGCAGCGCCGAGCTGCAGGCGCTGCTGGGCGGCATCCACCAGGGGGAGCCGTTCTACCGCGTCACCGTGAGCCTGGCGCGCCAGGACGTGCTGGCCTACGGCCGGCCCGAGCCGCTCAGGCCGGGGATGCTGCTGGAGGCGGACATCCTCGGCGAGCGCCGCCGCCTGGTCGAATGGCTGTTCGAGCCGCTGTATTCGCTGCGCGGGCGGATCGCCGACGGATGAGCGGCGGTGGCGGCCCGTCGCGGCAGCGCATGGTGGAGGAGATCGCGGCGCGCACGGCGACGGACGCCGGCGGCGCTGTCGGCAGGGAAGCGGGGAGGCAAGGGCGGATGGATCTGCCATGGTCGAGGACCCGGGCCATACTGCAGTCCGAGGCGGCCGAGTGCGGCCTGGCCGCGCTGGCGATGGTCGCGCAGGCGCACGGCATGCACATCGGCCTGGTGGAGATGCGCCGGCGTTTCCCGCTGTCGCTNAAGGGCGCCACGCTCGGCCAGCTGATCCGGATCGCGCAGCAGCTCGGCTTCGCGCCGCGACCGCTGCGCCTGGAGATGGAGCACCTGCGGCAGCTGCGCCTGCCCTGCATCCTGCACTGGGACCTGGACCACTTCGTCGTGCTGGCCCGGGTGGGGCGGTCGCGGGCGACCATCCTCGACCCGGCCGTCGGCGAGCGCAGGCTGCCCNTGGCCGAGGTCTCCCGCCACTTCACCGGCGTGGCCCTGGAGCTGGAGCCCACGGCCGGGTTCCGGCCGCAGGCCGCGCCGCCGGCGGTCCGCCTGCGCCAGCTGACCGGGCCGGTGCGGGGCCTGTGGCCGGCGCTGGCGCAGATCGTGCTGCTGTCGGCGGCGCTGCAGGTGTTCGTGGTGCTGGCCCCGTTCCTGCTGCAGTGGGTCGTGGACCAGGTGCTGGTCTCGGCCGACCGCGACCTGCTGGCGGTGGTCGGCCTGGGCTTCGGCCTGGCGCTGCTGCTGCAGGTGGCCATCGGCCTGCTGCGCGGCTGGTCGGTGGTGTACCTGTCCAGCCACCTGGGCCTGCAATGGACCGGGAACGTGTTCGCCCACCTGCTCAGGCTGCCGCTGGACTTCTTCGAGAAACGCCACCTGGGCGACATCACCTCGCGCATGGGCTCGGTGCAGGANGTCCAGCGCACCCTCACCACCAGCTTCGTCGAGGCGGTCATCGACGGCCTGATGGCGGTGGTGACCCTGGGGCTGATGCTGGCCTACAGCTGGAGGCTGGCGCTGGTGACGCTGCTGGCCGTGGCGCTGTACCTGGGCATCCGCGCCCTGGCCTGGCGCCCGGTGCGGGACCGCACCGAACGGCGCCTGGTCGCGGCCGCCCGGCAGGAGAGCTGCCTGCTGGAGTCGCTGCGGGGCATGCAGAGCCTGAAGGTGGCCGGCGCGGAAGCGCAGCGCCATGCCGCCTACGCCAACCTGATGGTGGAGACGGTCAACCACGACGTGCGCCTGGCGCGCATGGGCCTGGCCTTCAGCGCCGCCAGCCAGCTGGTGTTCGGCCTCGAGCGCATCGCGGTGGTCTGGATCGGCGCACTGCTGGCGCTGCGCAACGGGTTCTCGGTGGGCATGCTGGTGGCCTACCTGGCCTACAAGGACCAGTTCGCCACGCGGATGGCGGCGCTGATCGACCGCTGGGTGGAGTTCCGCATGCTGCGCCTGCACGGCGAGCGCCTGGCCGACATCGTCCTGGCCGAGCCGGAGGAGGACCCGGTGCCGGCCCGGCTGCCGCCGCCGGACCAGGCGCGGATCGAGGTGGAAGGACTGTCGTTCCGCTACGCGGAGGGCGAGCCCTGGGTGCTGCGGGACTGCTCGTTCACCATCGAGCCGGGCGAGTCGGTGGCCATCACCGGCGCCTCGGGGTGCGGCAAGACCACCCTGGTCAAGCTGCTGCTGGGGCTGCTGAAGCCGAGCGAGGGGCGCATCCGCATCGGCGGCTGCGACCTGCACCAGGCCGGGCCGCGCAACGTGCGCGCCATCGTCGGTGCGGTGATGCAGGATGACCTGCTGTTCGCCGGCAGCATCGCCGACAACATCAGCTTCTTCGACCCGCACGCCGATCCGGAGCGGGTCGAGGCCGCCGCGCGCCAGGCCGCGATCCACGACGAGATCCTGGCCATGCCGATGGGCTACCACAGCCTGGTCGGCGACATGGGCAGCTCGCTCTCCGGCGGGCAGAAGCAGCGGCTGGTCCTGGCCCGCGCGCTGTACCGGCAACCGAAGCTGCTGTTCCTGGACGAGGCCACCAGCCACCTGGACGTGGCCAGCGAGCGCCTGGTCAACGAGGCGGTCAAGGCGCTGCGGCTGACCAGGGTGATCGTGGCCCACCGCCCGGAAACCATCGCCAGCGCGGACCGGGTGCTGGTGCTGCACGGCGGGCGCATCTACGAGGCGGTGCGCAACCGCCAGGCACCGGAGCCGGGGATGGCGATGGCATGAGCGCACGTGCGGCGTGTACCCGGAGGCGGTGCAGGGAGGGCGCGAGAAAGCGGTGTTCCGTCCCCGGTGTGCCGGAAGGCGGTTCCAGGCCACCCGGCGGCAGGCGCCGCCGCGGGCGCACGGCTCAGGCGTGCAGCTCCCGGCGCAGCCACTGGGCCAGTGCCGCCACGCGCGGGCCGGTGTCGCCGCGGCGGGTGCACAGCGCCCATTCGCCGCCGGTCTCGACGAAGCCCCATGGCGCGGCCAGGCGCCCGCTGTCCAGGTCGGCCTGCACCAGCTCCTGCGGCGCGATGGCCACGCCCAGGCCGGCGGCCGCGGCCTCCAGCAGGTAGTACAGATGCTCGAAGCCGGTGCCCAGGCGCAGCGCGGCCGGATCCAGGCCGTTGCGGCGCGCCCACTCCGGCCAGGCGCCGGGGCGCGAGGCGGTGTGCAGCAGCGGCTCGTCCAGCAGCGCTTCCGGGCCGGCGCCGGCCAGGCGCGCATGGGCCGGATGGCGCGGGCTGACCACCGGGCCGATGCGCTCGTCTCCCAGCCGGTGCACCTGCCAGCCCGGCGGCCACGGCGGGGTGCCGATCAGCAGCGCCGCGTCCAGGCCGGTGAGGGCCGCATCGGGCGTGCCCTCGCTGGCGGCCAGGTGCAGGCGCAGGCCCGGCAGATCGGCCTTCAGCCGCTCCAGGCGCGGGATCATCCAGCGCGCCAGCAGGCTGCCGGGGCAGCCCAGCACCAGCGGGGTCTCGCCGGCGCCGCGCAGGCCGGCCCAGGCCCGGCGCAGCGGCTCGAACGCGGCGGCCGCAGCCTCGTGCAGGCGGTGCCCGGCCGGGGTCAGGGCCAGGCCGCGGCCCTGGCGCTGGAACAGCGCCGTGCCCAGCTCCGCCTCCAGCGCCTTGATGTGGCGGCTGACCGCACCGTGGGTGACGTGCAGCTCGGCCGCCGCCGCGGCCAGGCTGCCCAGCCGCGCGGCGGCCTCGAAGGCACGCAGGGCGTTGAGCGGCGGCAGGTCCCGTGACATGTGAGTTTTCCTGACGGATTGCCGAGACTTTATCGCTTTTCAGCGGCGCACGCGTGCGCTACGGTCAAGACTCCGTTCCGCCTGCCCGCGCACGCCCATGACCGCTTCCCCCGTCCAGGACTTCCACGCCTATCCCGATGCCCAGGGCCATTTCGGCCGGCACGGGGGGCGTTTCGTGGCCGAGACCCTGATCGGGCCGCTGGAGGAGCTGGCGGNCGCCTACGACGCCGCGCGCCAGGATCCGGAGTTCATCGCCGCCTTCGAGCGCGACCTGAAGCACTACGTGGGCCGGCCCAGCCCGATCTACCACGCCGAGCGCCTGAGCCGCGAGGTCGGCGGGGCGCAGATCCTGCTCAAGCGCGAGGACCTGAACCACACCGGCGCGCACAAGATCAACAACACCATCGGCCAGGCCCTGCTGGCCGCACGCATGGGCAAGAAGCGGATCATCGCCGAGACCGGCGCCGGCCAGCACGGCGTGGCCACCGCCACCGTGGCCACGCGCCTGGGGCTGGAGTGCGTGGTCTACATGGGCGCCACCGACATCGAGCGGCAGAAGATCAACGTCTACCGCATGCAGCTGCTGGGCGCGACCGTGGTGCCGGTGACCTCCGGTTCGGCCACGCTCAAGGACGCGCTCAACGAGGCCATGCGCGACTGGGTGACCAACGTCGCCGACACCTTCTACATCATCGGCACCGTCGCCGGCCCGGACCCGTACCCGCGCATGGTGCGCGACTTCAACGCCGTGGTCGGGCGCGAGGCCAGGGCGCAGATGCTGGCCGAGTACGGCCGTCTGCCGGACGTGGTCACCGCCTGCGTCGGCGGCGGCAGCAACGCCATGGGCCTGTTCCATGCCTTCCTCAACGACCGCCAGGTGCGCATCGTCGGCGCCGAGGCGGCGGGCGACGGCGTGGACAGCGGCCGCCACGCGGCCTCGCTCTCGGCCGGCCGGGTCGGCGTGCTGCACGGCAACCGCACCTATGTGCTGTGCGACGACGACGGCCAGATCATCGAGACCCATTCCATCTCCGCNGGCCTGGACTATCCGGGCGTGGGCCCGGAGCATGCGTTCCTCAAGGACACCGGCCGCGCCGAGTACGTGGGCGTGACCGACGGGGAGGCGCTGGAGGCCTTCCACCGCCTGNCCCGCACCGAGGGCATCCTGCCGGCGCTGGAGTCCAGCCACGCCGTGGCCCAGGCGATCAAGCTGGCGCGCGAACTGCCGAAGGACGCGCTGGTGCTGTGCAACCTCTCCGGCCGCGGCGACAAGGACGTGCACACCATCGCCGCGCGCGAGGGCATCGCCCTGTGAGGCCCATCCCGCCACGCGCCACCGCGACGACGCATCCGACCATGAGCCGCATCGACACCACCTTCGCGCGCCTGCGCGCCGCCGGGCGCAAGGCCCTGATCCCCTTCGTCACCGCCGGCGACCCTTCGCTGGAGGCCACCGTGCCGGTGATGCACGCGCTGGTGGAGGCCGGCGCCGACATCATCGAACTGGGCGTGCCGTTCTCCGACCCCATGGCCGACGGTCCGGTGATCCAGCGCAGCTCCGAGCGCGCGCTGGCACGCGGTGCCGGCCTGGCCTACGTGCTCGACTGCGTGCGCCGCTTCCGCGAGCGCGATGCCGCCACGCCGGTGGTGCTGATGGGCTACCTCAACCCGGTGGAGATCCGCGGCGCGGACGCCTTCGCCACCCAGGCCGTGGCGGCGGGCGTGGACGGGGTGCTGCTGGTGGACCTGCCACCCGAGGAGGCCGCCGGCTTCCGTGTCCCGTTCGAGGCCGCCGGCCTGGCCCTGGTGATGCTGGCCGCGCCGACCACCACCGCCGCGCGCGCGGCCATGCTCTGCGCCAATGCCCAGGGCTACCTGTACTACGTCAGCTACGCCGGCGTGACCGGCGCCGACCGCCTGGACGCCGGCGCCGCCTCGCGCCGCCTGCAGGCGCTGCGCGCGGAAGCCAGGGTGCCGGTGGTGGCCGGCTTCGGCATCAAGGACGCGGCCAGCGCCGCGGCCATGGCCGCCGATGCCGACGGCGTGGTGGTCGGCAGCGCGCTGGTGGCGGCGCTGGCCGACGCCGCCGGCGCCGACGAGGCGGCCGCGCGCGCGCGCGCCTTCGTGGCGCCGCTGCGCCAGGCCATCGACGCGCGCTGAGGGTGCAAAGCAAACGGGCAGGCCCTGTGGCCTGCTCGCGGGGATGGCGTGCGGCGGCGCGTGGCCGCCGCCACGGTCACGGCGCCTGCAGCGCCGGACGCAGGTTCTCCAGGTTGCCGTCGTTGTCCGCCGGGACGAAGCCCAGCAGGTGCGCCAGCAGCGGGTACACGTCCACGTTGTCGAACGGCGGCAGCACCTCGCCCTGGCGGAAGGCCGGGCCGGCGGCGATGAACAGCGCGCCCATGGACGGCAGTGCCGGATCGTAGCCGTGCGAGCCGCGCACCGGCTCGGCGGCGCGGCGCGCGACGTACTCGCGCGGCAGCGCGTCCCAGCCCTCGTGCATCTGGCACACGATCGGCGGCACGCGCGGATGGCGGCCGAACCGCCAGCGCGCCGGCAGCTCGGTCCGGCGCCAGCAGTCGTACTGCGGATGCGCGCCCAGCAGGCGCTGCTCCACCTCCGCCTCGTGGCCGGGCAGGGGCGCGATGCCCAGCACCTGGCCGACGCTGACCACCTTCGCCCGCGCCGGGTCGACGATGTCCTCCACGGCCATCACCTGCGCGGCCGGCACCTCGGCCATGCCGTGGTCGGAGACCACGATGATGTTGATGCGCCCGAGCAGGCCCTGCTCCTCCAGCCCCTGCAGCAGGTGGCCGAAGGCGGCGTCGGCCTCGCGCAGGGCCTGGCGGGCCTGCTCCGAGTGCGGGCCGTAGTAGTGCGCGGCGGTGTCGGTGATGTCGAAGTACAGGGTCACCAGGTGCGGGCGCGTGGCCGGCGGCTCCGACAGCCAGGCCAGCACCTGCTCGGCGCGCGCCAGCGAGGGCATGGACTGGTCGAACACCCGCCAGCGGTCCGGGCGCACGCCGGCGATCTCGGCCTCGGCGCCGGGCCAGAACATGGTGGCGGTGCGCAGGCCGGCCTTGTGCGCGCCCACCCACGCCGGCTCGCCACCCCACCAGCGGCCGTCGCCCACCGCCTCGCGCAGGTTCAGCCTGAACTCGCCCAGCTCCGGGTCCCACATGGTGTTGTGGATGATGCCGTGGCGGTCCGGGCGCAGGCCGGTGACCAGGGTGTAGTGGTTGGGGAAGGTCAGCGAGGGATACGAAGGGCGCATCCACTGCGCGCGCACGCCGCCGGAGGCCAGGCGGTCCAGGTTGGGCGTGTCGCCGCGGCCGAGGGCGTCGGCGCGCACGCCGTCGAAGGAGACCAGCAGCAGCGGGGTGGGGGAGGCCGGCGCGTCGGCGCGGGGCGGGGCGGAGGCCGAGCAGGCGGCGAGGAGCAGCAGCAGGAGGAAGCCGAGCAGTCGATGCAGTCGCGGAACCATCACGGGAACGGAAGGACCAAAAATCAGGTGAGCTTGGCAGAGTCCGATGACGAATGCATGGCCTTGACGGCACGGGCGGATTCCACTCCGGCGTGGCGGCGGGGCTGACGGGTGCCTGAAACCCGGGACGGCCCGGCGGCCCGGGCATGGCGGGCGGTGGTACAAGGAGGGAGTCGCCCACACCGGAGCCAGACCGTGAACCGCAAGGCGTTCCTGCTGTGGGGGCTGCTGGCGGCCGTTCCGGTGCCGGCCTGGGCGCAGGCGCAGCCGTCGGTGCAGCCCAACCGCTACGGCAGCCAGGCCACTCCGCCGTCCAACGACCCGGCCGCGGCCTACCAGCGCCAGCGCCGCGCCATCGAGGCGGNGCAGCGGGCGCAGAAGTCCGCCACCGACCGCGCGGCGGACCAGCGCTACGCCCAGGCGATCGAGGACAACCGCCGCCGGCTGGAGGCCGACCGCCAGCGCACCGAGCGCCTGCGCGCGGCCGCCCCGTCGCTGGCCGAGTCCGAGCACCTGCGGCAGGAATTCGAGCAGCGTCGCCAGGCCTACGAACGCGAGCGCGAGGCGCTGGAGCGCGAGCGTGCCCGGGTGCCGCCGCCGTAGCCCGGGTGCCGCCGCCCGGATCCGCGGACCGTGCTGCTGCGCAGCGGCAAGCGGTGGCAGGCAGGGTGGGGCGATAATCGCGGCAATCCCCCGTCTTCAGGACCCGCCGGCATGACCGATCCGCGCCATGATCCGTCCCGCGTCGTCCGCGCCCCGCGCGGCACCACCCTGCATTGCCGTTCCTGGCTGACCGAGGCCGCCTACCGCATGATCCAGAACAACCTGGATCCGGAGGTGGCCGAGGATCCAGCGCGGCTGGTGGTGTACGGCGGCATCGGCCGCGCCGCGCGCGACTGGGAATGCTTCGACGCCATCCTCGCCACCCTGCGCGAGCTGCGCGACGACCAGACCCTGCTGGTGCAGTCCGGCAAGCCGGTGGGCGTGTTCCCGACCCATCCGGACGCGCCGCGGGTGCTGATCGCCAACTCCAACCTGGTGCCGCACTGGGCCACCTGGGAGCACTTCAACGAGCTGGACCGCAAGGGCCTGATGATGTACGGCCAGATGACGGCCGGCTCGTGGATCTACATCGGCTCCCAGGGCATCGTCCAGGGCACCTACGAGACTTTCGTGGAGATGGGCCGCCAGCACTACGGCGGCGACCTGACCGGCAGGTGGATCCTCACCGCCGGCCTGGGTGGCATGGGCGGGGCGCAGCCGCTGGCGGCGACCATGGCCGGGGCCAGCTGCCTGGTGGTCGAGTGCCGGCAAAGCCGCATCGACTTCCGCCTGCGCACCGGCTACCTGGACGAGCAGGCCACCGACCTGGACGACGCCCTGGCACGCATCGAGCGCTACACCCGGGCCGGCCAGGCGCGCTCGGTGGCGCTGCTGGGCAACGCCGCCGACGTCCTGCCGGAGCTGGTGCGCCGCGGCGTGCGCCCGGACGCGGTCACCGACCAGACCTCGGCGCACGACCCGCTGCGCGGCTACCTGCCGCAGGGCCTGACCGTGGCCGAGTGGGAGGAGGAACAGGAGGTCGTGCCCGAGCGCGTGCGCGACCTGGCCATGAAGTCCATGCGCGTGCACGTGGAAGCGATGCTGGCCTTCCACCGCATGGGCGTGCCGGTGTTCGACTACGGCAACAACATCCGGCAGATGGCCTTCGATGCCGGCTGCAAGGACGCCTTCGACTTCCCCGGCTTCGTTCCCGCTACGTGCGTCCGCTGTTCTGCCGCGGCATCGGCCCGTTCCGCTGGGTGGCCCTGAGCGGCGACCCGGAGGACATCGCCAGGACCGATGCCAAGGTGAAGGAACTGATCCCGGACGACCCCCACCTGCACCGCTGGCTGGACATGGCCGCCGAGCGCATCCGCTTCCAGGGCCTGCCGGCGCGGATCTGCTGGGTCGGCCTGGGCCAGCGCCACCGCCTGGGCCTGGCCTTCAACGAGATGGTGCGCAAGGGCGAGCTCAAGGCCCCGGTGGTGATCGGCCGCGATCATCTGGACAGTGGCAGCGTCGCCAGCCCCAACCGCGAGACCGAGGCCATGCGCGACGGCAGTGACGCGGTCAGCGACTGGCCGCTGCTCAACGCCATGCTCAACGTCGCCGGAGGCGCCACCTGGGTCAGCCTCCACCACGGCGGCGGCGTGGGCATGGGCTACTCCCAGCACTCCGGCGTGGTGATCGTGTGCGACGGCAGCGAGGCCGCCGACCGCCGCCTCGAGCGCGTGCTGTGGAACGATCCCGGCACCGGCGTGATGCGCCATGCCGACGCCGGCTACGGCATCGCCATCGACTGCGCGAAGGAACAGGGGCTCCAGCTGCCGATGCTGGGGCGGTAACGCCGGCGATACGCCGGGAGCCTCCACCCGGCGCGGCCGGAAGACTGGTGCGCCGGTTATCCCGACTCGCGCGTGAGTAAAAAGGGGTGG
>JGI25331J36430_1000545_pt1 | contig 23054 bp, 16 predicted proteins | sample HigsolmetaAR206D_FD_36430 | JGI IMG/M metagenome (IMG submission 36430) | reverse complement strand
TACTCCTTTCTCTGGAATGTGTTGTGGTCCAAATCAGAGAATACCCTACCTTTTTTCTTTTGTTCTAGCAAAATGCTTTACACAAAATTTTATACATCATCACCCGATTAGCTCATCGCTGTTTTTTCTCGGGATTGCCCTTTTCTTTAAAGGCAGAAAAAGCCATTGGCTGATCATCATCATCGATTTTCTTTTATCGTTTGTCCTTTATGCCAACGTCGTTTACTATCGCTTTTTTAACGACTTCATCACGATCCCCGTCCTTCAGCAAACGAACAATTTCGGCGAGCTCGGCGGCAGCGTGCTTTCATGTTTTCTATTTTACGGACACGGTGATTTTACTCGCCCTCGTCCTTTTCCGCGCGGTGAAGCCGCAACCCCGGATGGACAAGCGCGGCCTTTCGTCCGTTTTCGTGGTGGCGATTTTGATTTTTGCCGTCAACTTGGGCCTTGCGGAAGCCGATCGGCCCCAGCTTCTTACGAGAACGTTTGACCGAAACTATTTGGTTAAATATCTCGGAGCCTACAACTTTTCCATTTATGACATCATTACGAGTCTGCGCTCCTCTGCGCAAAGAGCATTCGCCGACAGCAACGATTTGACGGATGTTGAAAATTTCACGAAGTCCAATTATACGCCCCCTGATCCCAAATTGTTTGGGGTCGCAAAAGGGATGAACGTGATTTATGTATCCATGGAATCTCTGGAAAACTTTATCATTAACTATAAACTTGATGGACAAGAAGTGACGCCGTTTTTAAACAGCTTGACGCATGATCCGAACACGTTCTATTTTGACAACTTCTTCCATCAAGTCGGGCAAGGGAAAACGTCGGATGCCGAATTTATGTTGGAAAACTCTTTATATCCCTTGCCGCAAGGGGCCGTGTTTACACAAAAAGCGAACAATACGTACCAAGCGGCTCCGCAAATCCTGAAATCAAAGGGGTATTTTTCTGCCGTTTTCCACGGCAACTATAAAACGTTTTGGAACCGCGATGAAATGTATAAAGCCTTTGGCATCGATCGGTTTTTCGACGCGAAATATTATGACATGAGCGAAGAAAATACGATCAACTACGGCATGAAAGACAAGCCGATGTTAAAAGAATCGATGCCCTATTTGAAAAAACTGCCGCAGCCGTTTGTCGCTAAGTTCATATTATTGTCCAACCATTTTCCGTTTGTACTAAATAAGGAAGATATCGATTTCCCGGCCGCCCATACGAATGACGGCGTGGTCAACCGTTATTTCCAAACCGCGCATTACATGGACGAAGCTCTGCGTCAATTCTTTACGGATCTAAAGAAAGCGGGTCTATATGACCATTTCATCATCGTCCTGTACGGTGACCATTACGGCATCTCCACGAACCATAACGCCGCCATGTCGGAGATTATGGGCAAAAACATTACGCCCTATGAAAACGCGCAGTTGCAGAGGGTCCCGTTGTTTATCCATGTGCCGGGGGTTAAAGGAAGGGTCGTCCACAAATACGGCGGCGAGATTGATGTCCGCTCCACCGTATTGCATCTTCTAGGCGTCAACACGAAGGACTATATTTCCTTCGGATCCGACCTCTTATCGCCTAAACATCGTGAAATCGTGCCGTTCCGCAACGGAGATGTGATCACGCCGAAATACTCCAGCGTCGGCGATAAATGTTACGCCAACCCGACGGGGGTACGAGTCGATAAAAAATATTGCCAACCGTATACCGATTATGCGAAACAAGCTTTGAATTTATCGGATAAAGTCGTGTATGGCGATTTACTGCGCTTTTATCATCCCAAAGGGTTTCAACCGGTCGATCGCAGCAAAATCGACTACACGAGCGATCAAACGAAAAATCTAACGAGCCCAACAAATAATTGAACAGGTGGTCTGGCCGCTATCTTCCCCTCTTTTGGAAAGAGCAAACGCGGCCGGGCCTTTTTTTCTTGTGGGCGGACGTCCGCTCGCTATTCCGTTCAATGGATTGAAAGAGTCGGATTCTCAATCCCCGAACACGTATAATTAAGTTCACAAAAACAGAAAAAGGAAAAGCCATCGGCAACTCCGAATAGGTAAGTGACCAACCAAACTTAACAAGGAGTTGAGACGATGGCTTACTCAAATTCTAACGGCACCTTCGAAGAAATGCGACTCCAATTTATGGCTGAACAGGATCGGATGTTGTCCATGCTGCAATGGCTGTGCGCTCAATGGATGGAGGCGCAAGACTCCGTAAAAATAAACACCCAGAAATCAGAACGGACCGATTCACGTTCAGGGTATCGCTCCAATTATCGGATGAGGCGGTTTGATACACGGATGGGAACGATGTCTTTTTGTTTGTTCCTAAATGACGGAAAGGCGGTTATGTTCCCTTCTTTGTCACTGAGAAATCCCGTTCCGAAACGGCGTGAATATAGGTGATTCAAGAAGCTTATATCCACGGGGTTTCCACAAGAAAAATCAAGGAACCGGCGAAACAGCCGGGCATTATGTCCATTTCAAGCGGCCGCTGAAAAAGACTTATCCGGTCTTATTAGTGGATAAGTTTTATGAGAAAATCCGCTATGATCACCGTGTGGTCAATATGGCGGTTCAGGTGGTCATTGGCAGAGATGAAACCGGGAAGCGGGACAATCTTGCGATCGAACCGATGCAGGAAGAATCGGAAGCCACCTATAAAATATGGTTTGACAAACTTCAAGCGAGAGGACTCGAAAAGGGTTGGCTCGTTGTGTCTGACGCCCATCCGGGTTTATGTCAAGCCATCAAAACGTCCTTTGTCGGCTGTTCCTGGCAACGATGCAAAGTCCATTTTATGCGGAATATTCTCACCCGTATCCCGAGTAAAGATAAAGAATCGTTTGCCGCACGACTCAAACAAATCTGTCTGTAGCTGGACGATGCCACTGCCCCATTCTATGCCGAATCCTTAATGGATGAATATGAGGCTTCCTATCCAGATACCATACAAGCACTTGAAGAAGGGCTGGAAAGACTCGTTGCCGTTTTTCCATTTTGAACAGATGGATCATCGAAAGATTTCATCCACCAACATATTAGAGCGTTTAAACCGCGAAATCCGCAGAAGAACCAAGGTTGTAGGGATATTCCCCAACATGGATTCTTATATCCGCCTCGTGACCAGTTACTTGATGGAAAACAGTGAAGATTGTTCCAGCGGATGATCCTATATTCACCCAAAGATCATTCAACAGGTGCAAGAACAACGATCACAAGCGGCATAGACCTTGATTCTGGTGACCAAGTCCATCCAAGCTTATCCTCAATATCTTATGCATTGTCTTCGTCCATTCTCCGTGATGGTTAGAATTGAGACTTTACTTGGCAGTTAGCGGATTGACATGTTAAAAAAAATCGGGGATCCCGTCGCTTTGTTTTGCGTAGGCTAAAAAAGGTCCACATAAAAATGCGGCTCATCAATACGGCCTATAATCACATAAAAATGATAAACTCCTCAACAACATAGTGGTAAGAATACCCAATCGACGATTAAAAAGAGCTGACCATACTTTGTTGTTACCTATGGGTCAGCCCTTCTCATTGTTACGCATTCATCGGCCAGTCTTTATACTGCCGTTCGGCTTGTTCCATGAATTTGTTCGTCAAGAATTGCAATTGTTGGCCCGTAATTTTTTCCTTCATTAACACTTGCTTGACGGCTAATTTCACTTTAGAGTAGACATCCCGGCGATGAGGACTTGTCCAGTCGACGGCTAATTGTTTCTTTAAGGCTTTGACCACCTTGTGGATTAAATCCGCTAGAAACTCGTTTGAAAACACTTCCTGCTCCATAGCAGTGATCGCTTTGTAAAATTCAATTTCTTCTTCTGACAATCCCAAGTCGTGTCGCTTGCGCATTTCTTCTTCCATTTCTTTGCGCATGTTAATCATAACCCTGACCACATCGGCAGCCTGAATAACACGATTATGATAATCCCTTAACGTTTTCTCTAGAAGTTCGCTAAGCGCCTTTGACTGTGGGCTTCCGTGACTAAATGTCACTTTAATTTGATCTTCTAAAAGTTTTTTCAGCAACTTCAATCGCAAGTCTTCATGCTCTTTTTTTGTTAAATCCGCCAAGAAGGCATCGTCCAAAATGCTGATATCTGGGCGTTCAATTCCTGCTATTTGGAAAATGTCAACGGTTTCTTTTGCTAACAGACTGTTATCAATGAGTTCTGATAATCGCTCTTCTAATGTTTGATTTTCACTCGGTTTTTCAATTGGTGGCCGCAAATGTTTGCGAAGTTGCGCTTTCATCATTAAATAGAGCATGACTTCGTCGGCAAGTTCAAGTGCTTTCGGCAGATGTTTCACCAACTGATACGATTTTTCCAGTTTGGAGGCTGCCTGGATATATTCCTCGGGGTCTTGATTTAAAAGAGCGTTAACAAGGTCGGCGATGAAGTCCTCGCGCTCTATTTTTGGTTTCATCCGCCAGTTTTGCACATCGATCTCGCTTGGAATAAATCCTCTTACTGTCTTCAAATGATCCATGAAGATGTTAACGGCCTCTGAAATATCATAAGTAGGACTTCCCGTGCCGCCGCTTTGCGTATATTTATGAGTTGCTTCTTTCAGGGAAGTGGCAATGCCAATATAATCAACGACCACACCGCCTTCTTTTCCCGGAAACACACGGTTTACACGGGCGATGGCCTGCATCAGGTTGTGCCCTTTCATTGGCTTATCGACGTAAAGATAGGAAAGCGGTTTAGCGTCCATTCCTGTCAGCCACATATCGACGACAATGACAAATTTCAATGGATCTTCCGGATCACGAAGTTTGGCCTTCACTTCTTCCTGCTCTTTTTTCGATTTAATATGCGCATATTTGCTTCCCGGCTGAACTTCGCGCCACTCTTTAGGATCCTTTGATACATCCCCTGTCATAATCACTTCAACCGGAGGGCATTCAGGAATTTCTCTTAGATAGTTATACAAATCCACCGCAATGCGTCGGCTCATGCAGACGATCATCGCTTTTTGAAATGGATTGGCAACTTGGTTAAAATGTGATACGATATCGTTTGCTAAACGACGGAGACGTTTGGGAGTACCGACGACTTTTTCCAGAGCAGCCCATTTTCTTTTATAGTTCTCTGACTCTTCATCGTCTCCTCCAGCCTCTATGATAATTTCCTTGTATTTTTCATCAATATCCTCAGCGGATAAATCAAGCGGAATGAGGCGGCTCTCATAGTAGATTGGCAATGTCGCATTGTCCTCGACCGCCTGAGCCATATCGTAGCGGTGGATAATATGTCCGAAAATTTCTTCCGTATTGTTATCAACAAAATCGACCGGAGTTCCTGTAAATCCAATATAGGAAGCGTTTGGCAAAGCATAACGCAACTGAGCGGCAAATCCGCCCGCAAAACCGGCTTGGGTGCGATGTGCTTCATCGGCAATCACAATAATGTTTCGTCTTTCCGATAAAACCGGATGCTGAGTTTCTCCTTCTTTTTTACGGAACTTTTCAATGGTGGAGAAAATAATTTGCCCCGCTTCCCCACTCAGTAATGTTCGCAATTGTTCGGTATTTTCCGCGTGATGCACAAGGCCGATGTATGATTTTCCTTGCACAAATGTATCATGTAACTGTTCGTCTAAGTCATTACGATCCACTTGAATGACAATAGATGGGTTTTCCATTTCAGGATGGCGAGACAAAATTCCTGCGAAAAATAGCATACTTAGCGATTTACCCGAACCCGTTGTATGATACATAACCCCGATTTTCCTGTCTCCGTCAGGCCGTGTCGCACGTATCGCTTCATTGACAGCGAAGTTCACACCGAAAAACTGGTGATATTTCGCGCCAACTTTTGTAATTTTACTACCTTCATCCAAAAAGACAATGAAATTACGAATATAGTTTAGTAGACGATCTTTCGGGAATAATCCTTCAATCAGTGTGCGCATCGTATTGGCACGGTTGTTGTCGATATTTCGCCCATCAATCGATTTCCATGAGGCAAAGAAATCGTAATCGGCAAACGGCATCCCATGCTTAGTTTCCACGTTATCGGAAATAACAACAAAAGCGTTGTAGTTAAATAATTGCGAGATATCATACGTATAGTTTTGAATTTGGGTATATGCATCATAAACAGTCGCTTGCTCGTTGTTTGGATTTTTTAACTCAAATACAATTAGCGGTAAACCATTAATATATATAACGATATCTGGCCTGCGGGACATGCGCCCTTCGATCGGCAATTGATTAACCACTAAAAAGTCATTGTTCTCCGGATGTTCCCAATCGATCGGGAAGACATGAGGTGTGTACGTTTCATCGTTTACCTCATAAGAAAACTCAAGTCCTTTCGTCAGCATTTGGTGAAAATGCATATTTCGGTTAATCAATTTTACACCATCTGGCGCCGTAAAGACTTGGGCAAGCCTTTTGATTTCTTGTTCCGGTATGGCCAGATAAACCTTCTTTAAGAAGGCTTCCAACCGACCATAAAGAACTACTTCATGAAGACTGTCACGCTCGCCGCGCTGAAACAATTCCTGCGCATGAAGATAGTCATAACCTAACCGTTTCAAACGTTCAATCGTCGTTTCTTCAAATTCCGTTTCACCAAGGTGTCTTTTTGACATGCTGCATGCACCTCCATTCGAATCACTTTGTTTAAAGTACAACCTCCACTTGTTTTTCCGCTTGAGATACATCAATTTCACCAGACAAAAGGCGAGGGAGAAGATAATTTCTTGTAGTTTCTAATTGAACATTCTCTTTATTATTAATTAATATCTTCTCATATAGATTTTTAATATTTTTATTAAATTCTTGTCTAACATTTTGCGGAGGTAAAAGAAATGGTATTGATTTCAAGTTTTTTTGATTGATTTTAGGCTGTACTGCTCCTGTCACATAGGGAGCAACGTTACAATTATCAAAAAACACCTTCAACCACTCTGTTGAAACACCATTTGTACCTTGAAGGACGTGAGCATGATTATTAACCCAAAATTTACCACTTACATACTGTGTGTAAGGTGTTCCATCTTCTTTCATTACCGAACCATCTTCTCCAACTAGAAGATAGGTACCATCAAAAATATAATCGTCTACATAATCCATCAACGTTGTCGCACCATAATATGGGAATATACCCTTTCTTTTCTCTCTCTCCTTGTTAGACAATGGAACCCTCAAAGAATCAAAAATTTTTGTTACAGAACCGACGTTTGACACTTCCCATCCCTTTGGAATCATCCCTAATTCTGACTCCACAAACTCCCCGTCTTGAAACGGTCCAAAATCAACAAACCAATGTTTGTAAAGCGTCATGGCCGTTTCTTCGAGGGTTTTGTTCATCTCTACATTGAGTTCAATTTTCTTATCAATACTGCCTAGAATGGATGAAATTCTTTTTTGCGTTTGAAGGTCAGGTATCGAAATTATTTGGTCCTCAAATTGTTGTTTATCTACCCTCTGTCGCCCCGATGTACCTACCATCAACCTTTCAGCATTTTCACGGAATGCCTTGTTAGTCGCAAGATAATACACAAAGTCTGTATCTGTGACACCCTCTTTACCGCGTAGTACGATAAACTCCGTTGAACCAAAACCTTTCCCATTTTTAAGGTTTTTCACCTGTGCAATTTTGCCATTCTCAAGGCAAGGTGTTATTCGCGCGAAAAGTATATCACCATTTTCAAATTTTGCTCCGCCAGACCTAAATTCTCTTTCTTCCTTTGCTTCTACTGGTTTATAAAATGGTTGAATAACATCCATACTTACAAACGGATATCTTTCACCCTTTATAAGTTTTACGGTAGGGTTTACCTCGACTAAGTCCCTTAATTTCCCTTCAATCCATTTTGTCACATCAATTCCTCCAAGTCTTTCCTAATCATCTCTTGAAGGCGGTTCGATTCTTCAAATTGTTCCAAGAGACGCTGTGTCAATTCAGCCATTTTTTCTTCAAACGGTACATCGTCTTCATCAGGTACTTCCGTCCCAACATAAATCCCCGGTGTTAATTTATAGTCATTGGCTCGTACTTCATCAATTGTTGCAACTTTACAGATTCCAACAACATCTTCGTATCCTTCTGCCCCTTCGTATTTGTAGGCACGATAAACGGCTGCGATTTTATCAATTTCCTCTTTAGACAGCGCTTTTTGCTTGCGGCTGACGAGCCTTCCCATTTTACGGGCATCGATAAACAAAATTTCATTTTTTCGCGCCCGATAGCCTTTTTTGCCATCACGGTTTTTGCTTAAAAAGAATAAGCAGCATGGAATGCCTGTTGTAAAAAACAGTTTCTCAGGTAATTGAACAATGCAGTCAATATATCCTTCATCCACTAATTTTTGACGAACCGCTTTCTCCTCTTTCACATTCGTCGTCATCGCTCCGTTTGCCATGACAAATCCTGCGGTGCCTGCATCGTTTAAATGGTATAGAAAGTGCTGCATCCACATATAGTTCGCATTGCTGTTTGTGACCGGCCCGATTAAGCGCGGGTCATTTTTCGATAAACGGTCTGCTCCCCAGTCTTTTTGGTTAAACGGCGGATTGGCAATCACGTAGTCGGCCTTCAAGTCTGGGAACTGATCATTTAACAGCGAATCACCCAAGCGAATTTCCGCGTTGATGCCATGCAATAAGACGTTCATTTTTCCAAGGCGCACGGTCGTTACCACATTTTCTTGCCCGTAAAACGAAAGCGCGTGTTTGTTTGGCGTATATTCTTCACTTTGGATAAACATCCCACCGCTGCCACACGCCGGATCAAACACGATCCCGCTTTTCGGCTCCAGCATGGCCACAAGCAGTTTTACAATGCTCGATGGCGTAAAGAATTCTCCGCCCCTGTTGCCTTCGGAAGCGGCAAAAGAACTGATGAAATACTCATAGGTACGGCCCAATATATCCACACTGTCATCCGTATTGGCGCTAAATACATCTCGGGAAAAGATTTCAATTAAACCTGCCACGTTTTCAGGCGGCAAGTTCGAACCTTGATAAATACGCGGCAAAATGCCCTCAAGTTCCGGGTTCTCCTCTTCAAGGCGCTTCATCGCATTATCGAGAATCTCTTTGATATTCGGCTGCTTGGCGTTTTTCATAATATAGGACCAACTGGCTTCTTCTGGCACGACAAAGACGTTTTCCGCCTTATATTGATCCGGATCGGTGATGATGACTTGCCGCATATCATCGTCTTCCGTATACCAATCGCTGCTTGGATCTTTCACGATTTGCTCTAATTCTTTTCGGCGCTTTTCGTACTTGTTAGAAAGGTAACGCAAAAAGATTAACGGAAGAACATAATGTTTATAATCAGNGGGAGCCACACTCCCGCGCATTTTATTGGCCGCCTCAAACAAATCCTTCTGAAAATCGATGTCTGCTTTTACAGTCATACTTTTTCCTCCTGCTACTTTTTCATGCTAGGTTTGTTGAAAAATAGTATGGACTTTGGGCTCTAAAGTATTCCAACTCTAATTATATAGTGTTTCAATACGCCTTAGAAACTCACATTATAACAACTCTTACCAGTATACATTCTAATTTAACGCAAATATATGGTTAGCAAATCCGCTATCTAATTCCAATATAGGGAGGTCTTTGTCCAGATTAAGGTTTCATCAACAATGGACTTCTTACAGTCTTGAAACAGAAAACAAATTCCATCCTTGCCGCTGAAAAAAATCTATTGGCTGGAAATAGTTTACATTCGAAACAAGGGTACTCGGCTTTAGCCAAATCCCTTGTTTGCCATGCTGACACCAAACGAACACTCTCCATGAAATCGTTTTTTGAATACCATAGATCCTAAACTAATCCCTCATCTACTACGTTCACCCAAAGTCCTCATCTTCTTAAACCATTTCTTAATTCAAGAAGAAGTTACTTTTTCAACGCTCATTCCCCCCGATTTGTCATTGGTCGGATATAATCCCCGACGCCAAATTTTTGATAAGCATCAAAGTATTTTTTCTTTCTCTCTTCATAAGCTTTGCGAATTAATTCATCTGCTTCTTCCAATTGTCTAATCATATCCTGTTGCTGCTCAATAGGAAGCAAAGGTAACTCAATGGAACGAATATCATTTGGAGTTAAAACTGTTGCAATGGATCCGCTTTGATGAGCTTCAAAATAGTATTGTCCAATCGGACTTTCTAAGAAACGTTTGACATAGGCTGGATCAACTTCTTCCTTCGAATGGAGGCGAATGATAATAAACATATTCGAAACTAAAATCGTACCGTCGTATTCCGGAACAATGGCAATCTTCTGTTGGGTACCCCTGCTTGAGACTAAAATGTCCCCCGGCTGTGCGGCAACGCGCTGTACATCTCTTGTTTGAATCATGAATTGATCAATGGTTTCAAATCGTATTTCTCCGTTTTCGATATCCCGTATTTGAATAACCGGGAATAACTCCCCGTCTGCACTTTCGACTTGTCTACGGGTTGGAAGATTCACACCGCGGATGACCTCCGCAATGTCCCCGATCTGCACAAGGTTTTCCGCTTCAACTTCGTATTTCTTCCTATTAAAAACAATCTTGCCGAATTCTGTTTCCAGTTCCACATGAATTAAGTAGAGAGATGGGTTTAAGTCCCAATTGTTTTCGGCAATTTCATCTATAGTAACAATCCGTGAGTATTTTTCTTCATTTTCATATACCTCGAGCGTTTCAATGATTTTCTGGACATGTTTTGCGGTCAAGTAGTTTTGTGTTCTCGTTCGCTCATAACCCCCTTCGGCATTAATGAATTGCACTTTGCCTTTTTTGTGGCTTGGTTTATGTTTATTCAATAAAAGAAGCGCCACCTGAATACCTGTTCCGCTAAATAAATTGCTTGGAAGGGACACAATGCTTTCGATGACATCGTCTTTTAATAAGATGGAGCGGATTTTTCTTTCTGCCGCACCTCTGACCAGTGTTCCAAAGGGAACGATTAATGCCGCTTTTCCTTCCCGATTTAAAGAAGCCAATGCATGTAATATAAAGGAATAATCTCCTTGCGATTTTGATGGAAGATCATATAGTTCAAATCGATGATAAGGGTCATTGACGGCAAACTCATATCCCCAATCTCTTAAACCGAATGGGAAATTCATCATAATAAAGTCAAATTGCATCAAACGACCATTTTCAAGCCATTTCGGGTCACGTATGGTATCCCCTAATTTTATATCTCCCCGTTCGGGCAAGATGTGATTGACAAACAAATTCAGCTTGCCAATAACAAATAACTCTTCGTTAATCTCTTGACCATAAACAGTAATATCTTTTCCTTTGCTTTTGGCGTATCGGTAAGCATCAACCAGTAAATTTGCAATTCCAGCGGTTCCGTCATATACGGATCCCGTGGTTGGCTTTAATGCTTGAATCATAAGCTGTGAAAGGCCATCCGGTGTGAAGTCATAACCCTTTGAAGGTGCAAGCAGCTCTTTTATTAATGCTTCAAAAAAAACTGCCGCAGCCTCGTTATTTTGATATTCCGTTTTCGTTAATCCATATCGTTCAAGCAGGACCACTAATTTATAAAGAGTGGTTTCCTCAATTTTCTTAAATGTATCGTTAAGAAACACGCCAGAGAGTGAAGGCTCTATACTTTCAAGCATACGATATAAAGATTGGAGGGTTTCTTTTACATTTCCACGTCGATTTTTAAGTTCTTCCCTTGTTATGATGTTTGTGAGATTCTCACCATATTTTTCATTCTCCATGGCAAAAAACAGAGTATGCAGCTTTAATAACTCTACTGTTAATCCTTTTTCCGCTTCAATTTCTTTTTTACCAAATTGATTTTCTAACTCTTGAATAAATAACAACGCTTTGTCACGACTCATCGATTTACCTCCCAATTTTTAAATAAAGTATTTTTAATACCTTTTGGTTTTAAAGCCAAAAAGAACCATTCTTAAGCAATAATCCCATTGTCACAAGGATTATCCTTATAGACATAACTTCTTACTAAAGTAACTTATGGGTGATCATTTCTGTGTTTTTAATATATCATATAACGAAATTTTTGTAAAGGGTATTTTGGATTCTTTTTATGATAAATCCTAATCCCTTTACATCATTAATTATGCTGCGATAAACTTAGTAGGATTTTATTCCCCCTGATATATTGTTTTGCACCGTCTCAGCTATTTGGAGCGTATGTCGTCAAATCCAACGTCTAATATTTTAATCCCCTTTTGGGCTTTGTCACCGTCCCCCTCAACAACTTTCTCCATCAGAAACTTTACCGTCTCCATATCGGAGCCATCTGATTCTTGATATCCAAACCATATCAAAAGTTCCTTCACGGATGTCATTGGTCAAAATCCGACCATGGGAGAGCTGATTTTATTTCTTGCCACATTTTTCAACCAGCGCGTCATCAGGTTTTTGCATGAACGGAAGCGTATGGCACCGATGAATGGAATGCTGTTTGTACAGCGCCGACAAGGGTGAATAGACCATTTTAGTGCGCTTTGCTTCGCTATTTTATTGACTATTGGTAAAATTGTTTTAAAAAGACGAAAAAGGGGGGCGTGGTATGGATCAAAGCCGGGAAAGAATGAGAGAAGCGTTGGAGGAATCCGAAGAATGGCCGGAGCCGATGGAAGAACTCATCAAAAAGAAAAACCGATTTCTCGTCCGAATCACGCTTGGTTTTCTTGGTGTTTATTTCGCCTTACCTCTTGGCATCCTCTTTTTTCCGAACGGGATGGCCTTAGAAGTCTTTCATCATTCTACGGTCGCTTGGGCCATGGCCTTTTTTCAATTCGTCGTGATTTGGGGATTGGGGAGTCTCTATTATTTTAAGGCCAAACGCTTCGATCAACGGATGGAAAAAGCCGCGCCTTGGAGGCGGAAAACGTGAACCTGACCTACTTTTTGTTCTTTTTAGCTATTTTGTTCGGCACTTTAATCATTACCTATTGGGCTTCGCAACGGGAAAAAACCACCCGGCAATTTTACGTGATGTCGAGCGGCCTGACGGGAATGCAAAACGGGTTGGCGATCGCCGGCGACTTCATCAGCGCGGCGTCCTTTTTGGGCGTCACCGGTTCCATCGCTTTAAACGGGTTCGACGGATTCATCTACGCCCTCGGCTTCCTCGGTTCCTTTTTGCCGCTGTTCTTTCTGATCGCGGAACCGGTTCGGAATCTCGGCCAGTACACCATCGGCGACGTGATCTACTTCCGATTTCCGGAGGCCCGCATCCGCCTGTTGACATCGATGAGCACCATGCTTGTTTCGATGTTATACATGATTCCGCAACTCGTCGCGGCCGGCCTCGTCATCCGGTTCTTGCTCCACGTGCCATACCATTTGAGCGTCCTCATCATCGGGACGCTGATGGTGATTTATGTCGTCTTCGGCGGCATGATGGCGACGTCTTGGATTCAAATCGTCAAAACCATCCTGCTCTTATCCGGTGCCTTTCTCATGGTGCTGATCCTCCTTTCCCGCTTTCATTGGAACGTCTTGGCCATTGTTGAGCAAATTCCCGAAAAAAGCCCTTTGTCCGACCGCTTCTTTCGGCCCGGACAATTATTCGCTCACCCGGTCGACGCCCTATCGCTTCATTTGAGTTTGATCGCGGGCACCGCCGCTTTGCCGCATATCCTCGTCCGGTTTTACACCGTCAAGGATCGGCTGGCCGTGCGGCAATCCGTCCTCGCTTCGATCTGGCTGATCGGGCTTTTTTATCTCATGACGCTCATTTTGGGCTTCGGCGTCGTCTTGCTCGTCGGTACCAGCCCGCTCGTCGCCATGGATCCGAGCGGAAATCTCGCCGCGCCGCTGTTGGCCGATGCGCTCGGCGGAGACTTCTTCGCGGCCTTCATATCCGCCGTCGCCTTCGCCACCGTCTTGGCCGTTGTCACCGGACTGGTCGTGACCGCGACCACTTCGTTTGCCCACGACATTTACAATCACTTTCTGAAAAAGGGAAAAGCGACGGAACCGCAGCAATTGAAGGCGGCGAAAATGGCCGCGCTCATCATCGGCACTTTCGCGATCGGATTGTCTTTATGCATGCAAAATATGAACGCCACGTTCTTGGTGTCTTTAACGTTTTCCGTCGCTGCCGCCATGCACTTGCCGCTTCTCATCTTGACCCTTTATTGGAAACGCTTTAATAGCACTGGGGCGGTCTCGGGGATGATCGCCGGTTTCGCCGCGTCCTTCATTTGCGTTCTGTTGGGGCCCGCGGTGATGGATCCCGATCACGGCCTCATCCCCCACCCAGCGATCGTGCCTTTGGAATATCCCGGCATCCTTTCGATACCGGCGGCTTTTCTCGCCGCCGCAGCGGGCGCGTGGCTTTCCAAGCCCCATTCGGATGACGCTCGCTTTCGCTTGCTCCGATTCCAAAGCCATACCGGAATCCGCTTGGAACCAAAAGATTTTTAAGATCGGTAGGACGTGAGGCGAGGCATGGAAAAACTGACCCTCATCTTGTTCGAAAGAATCGGTTTGCTTCTGTTGTTGGCGCTGGCCATTACAAGAATTCCGGCCTTTAAAAATGTCGTCGAGCGAGACATCAAAGGAAAAAAGTTTTTTTATCATTCCGCTTTTTTCGGGGGATTCGGGATCGCGGCGACGCAGGCGGGCGTGATTTTATCAAACGGAGAAATCCAGACGCATTTATGGACGTCTTCCGTGCCGGATGGGGCGATGCTTGTCAGTGCAAACCTCGTCGCCACGGCCATCGCGGGACTGTTCGGCGGCCCGAAGGTTGGCGTCGGCTCCGGACTGATCGTGATGGTTTATACCTTTTCCCTAGGCGGGGATGGCGCCTTGGCCAACGCCGTCGTCCNCCCCATCGCCGGGTTGATCGTCGGTTCCACCGCCCGCTTTTTTTCAAAGGAACGGGTGATTGCGCCGGAAAAAGCGTTATTCATCGGCATGTTTACCCCGATTTTGAACATGTGCCTTTTATTGATGTTCACCCGTCGGCCGGAACATACCATTCAACTGGTGAACACGATCGGGATTCCGTCGGTGATTGTGGACAGCATCGCCATCGCCGTGTTTACCGCGGTGATCCATTTGGTTTTAAGGGAAAAAGAACAAGAAGCCGCATGGGCGACGGCGCGGGCACTAAAGATCGTGGATGCGGCGCTGCCGTTTCTCAAGCAGGCCTTCCACCCGAAGTCGGCCGCAAGCCTTGCCGAACTTTTGTTGAAGGAATTGGATGTCGCCGCCGTCGCGCTGACAGATCGCCATGAAGTGCTCGCCCATGTGGGGGACGGTTCCGATCACCACATGCCGGGGCAACCGATCCAGGCCGTCCTTTCAAAGAAAGCCATTGAATCGGGCGAGATGCAGGTGGCGTATCAACGCGAAGACATCCGTTGCCGGGATGCGCGCTGCCCGCTGCAAGCGGCCATCATTGTCCCGCTCCTCCAATCCGGTGAAGTTCGCGGACTTATAAAAATATATTTTAAACGGGCCCAACACATCCGAAAGGTGGAACTGGCTTTGGCTAAAGGGCTCGGCCGGCTGCTTTCCAACCAATTAGACGTGTTGGCTGTCGAAAAAATGAAACACCTGATTCATGAGGCGGAGCTTCGAAATTTGCAGGCGCAAATCAACCCGCATTTTCTGTTTAACACTTTGCATTCCATCGATACGCTCGTAAGGATCGATCCGGACAAAGCGAGACACTTGATCGTTCAACTCAGCACCTTTATGCGCTTTAATTTGAAACTGACGGCCTTGCCGCTCATTCCTTTAAAAAAGGAGATCGAACACGTCAAAGCTTACGCGGAAATCGTTCAAGCGCGTTTTCCCGATCGGCTGGACATTCAGATTCGCGTTCCGGAAAAAGTGGATGAAGCCGTGATCCCGCCTTTTACGATTCAACCGCTTGTCGAAAACAGCCTCGTCCACGGCTTGAAAAACGTGGAAAACGGCGGCAGGATTGATGTCGATATTGCGGAACAAGCGAACGGCTTTCTCGTCAATGTAACGGATAACGGCCAGGGGCTTCCCCGGGAGCATTTGGACCGGCTCGGCAAGGAACCGCTGGCCGGCGAAAACGGGAACGGGACCGGGCTTTATAATGTCAACCAAAGATTGATCACGGTGTTGGGCGAAGGCGCACGGCTTTCCTTCACCAATCTCGAAGCAGGCGGATGCCGCGTTTCTTTCCGATTGCCAAAGGCGGTGAAAAAGGGGGAAGAGGAAAATGAAATTCAAGGCGTTAATCGCGGAAGACGAACGGCTCGCCCGTGAAGAATTGGCCTATCAGCTTCAGCGGGAAAAAGATATCATCCTGTGTCCTTCCGCGGAAAATGGTAGACAGCTTTTGGAATGGAACGAAAAATATGAACCGGACGTCATTTTTCTGGACGTCGAAATGCCCGTCCTGTCCGGCATCGAAGCGGCCAGAAAAATCGTCGAGCAACGTCGGAAAACAAACAAGCCCAAGCCGCTCTTTGTCTTTATTACCGCCTACGAGGAATATGCGGTGGAAGCCTTCGGGATCGAAGCCGTCGATTATTTACTGAAACCTTACGGCGTCGAGCGATTGCGGGAGACGTTGGGCCGGATTCGGAGCCGGCTCAATGAACCACCGCAACCTATGCACGGCGCGAAACTATTGATCGAAGACGGGGAAAAAATGGTCGTTTTGCACCCCGGAGAGATTTACTATGCCGCAAAGATCGACCGCTGGATTGAAATTTATACAAAAAATGAACGCATCCAAACGAAAATGACGTTGCAGGAATTGGAAAAAAAACTGTCCGGCTACCCCTTTTTGCGCACGCATCGCAGCTATTTGGTCAACCTCGATTATATTCAGGAAATCGTGCCGTGGTTTAATGGGGCTTACAATTTGATACTCAAAGGAAAAAAGGAAGTGAAAATTCCGGTGAGCCGGGCGGCCGCCAAGAAATTGTTTGAGCGCCTGCAAAACGTCTGACATTCCGCCCTTCTTCCTCGCGTTTGCGCGGAGGATATTTTTGTTTTTTGCAAGTTTTCACGCCGTTCGCGATGATTTTTCTGCATTTTAGGCACGATTCTGAACAATTGAAGCCCGGGTTATTCACATGAGGTTAATCCTTTATATATTTATATTTAGGAAGCGCTTTCATCATCCGTTTTTATCTCTCGGAAAGGGGTGGGAAAATGACTGTTGATGACCAACACCTTGACACGTTATTGAAGGAAAATCGCCGGTTCAGTCCCCCTGAAGCCTTTAAGGCGCAAGCCAATTTCAACGATCCGGCGATCTATGAAGAAGCGGCCAAAGATCCGGTCGCTTTTTGGGCGAAGCAAGCGGAGCATATTTCATGGTTCGAGCCGTATCAGGAGGTGCTCCAATGGGAGCCGCCCCATGCGAAGTGGTTTATCGGCGGAAAATTGAACGCGGCTTATAACTGTGTCGATCGCCATCGCGAAGGGGCGCGGAAAAACAAAGCGGCGATCATTTGGGAAGGCGAAAACGGCGGCAGCAAGGTTTACACCTATGACATGTTGGGCCGGGAAGTCGACAAAGCGGCCCATATGTTGAAAAGGCTCGGGGTCAAAAAAGGCGACCGGGTGGCCATTTATTTGCCGATGGTGCCGGAACTCCCGATCACCATGCTCGCCTGCGCCAAAATCGGCGCCATTCATACGGTTGTCTTCGCCGGCTTCTCGGCCAAATCCTTACGCGACCGGATTGAAGATGCCCAAGCCAAGCTGCTCGTCACCGCCGATGCCAGCTGGAGGCGGGGCAGCCAAGTTCCGTTGAAGGCCTATGCCGATGAAGCGGTGGACGGCACCACCGTCGAACAAGTCCTCGTCGTAAGAGTCGTCGGCGATTCGGCGGATTATTCCATGACCGCCGGCCGGGATTTGTATTGGGAAGATGAAATGGGGAAATCCCCCACCACGCCTTTTGCGCCTGAGAAAATGGATGCCGAAGACATTCTCTATGTGTTATATACGTCCGGCACGACCGGCAAACCCAAAGGGATCGTGCACACGACCGGCGGCTATATGGTCGGCGTGAACACGTCGTTGCGCAGCGTTTTTGACATAAAGGACAGCGATGTGTTCTGGTGCACCGCCGATATCGGATGGGTGACCGGCCATACGTACGTCGTTTACGGGCCGCTTTCGACCGGCGCCACGGTCGTCATGTATGAAGGTGCACCGGATTATCCGGACCGCGACCGCTTTTGGGAAATCATCGAAAAATACGGCGTTACCATCTTTTATACGGCGCCCACCTCCATTCGCACCTTCATGAAATGGGGGCCGGAACACGTTCAAAAGCACGATTTGAGTTCCCTACGCTTGCTCGGGTCAGTCGGCGAACCGATCAACCCGGAGGCTTGGATGTGGTACCACAAATATATCGGCGGCGAAAAGGCGCCGATCGTCGACACGTGGTGGCAAACCGAAACGGGTTGCATTTTGATTTCACCGCTTCCGGGCATTACGACGACCAAACCGGGTTCCGTGACGAAACCCCTCCCCGGCATCATCGCCGACGTCGTCGATGAAAATGGCCAATCGGTCCCACCGGGGGGCGGCGGTATCCTCGTCATCAAACACCCCTGGCCGTCCATGTTAAGGACAATATGGGGCGACGACGAGCGCTTCCGCAAAACTTACTTCGGCCAATTCCCCAATTGGTATGTGCCGGGTGACGGAGCACACAAAGACGAAGACGGTTATATGTGGATCCTCGGCCGCCTCGACGACGTCATCAATGTCTCCGGACACCGAATCGGTACATCGGAAGTGGAAAGCGCCTTGGTCAGCCATCCGGCCGTCGCGGAAGCCGCCGTCATCGGCCGGTCGGATGAGATCAAAGGGCAAGCGATTACCGCCTTTGTCACATTGAAAGAAGGATACGAAGGCTCCGATGAACTCGTTGCGGAACTAAAGCAAACCGTGGTGGAAGAAATCGGCAAAATCGCCCGCCCGGAAGAAATCATTTTCACGGCTGAACTTCCGAAAACGCGCAGCGGCAAAATCATGCGCCGTTTGCTTCGCGATATCGCCGAAGGCCGGGTGTTGGGCGACACGACGACCCTTGCCGATCCGAGCGTCATCGAGGAATTGAAGAAACTCAGCCATTATGCCTCATGATCGATCCTTGTCGATTAAGAGACAGATCAACGCATGATGAAATGGAACGGTTCTCAATTTCATTAAAGGGGTGTTTTGAATGGCTCAAGAAATCAAGATTGCCGATCCGGGCCCGCTCGGCCTCGCCGGATTCGGCATTACCACTTGCATCTTAAGCTTGATCAACGCCGGAGTTTTGGAAGCCGGCGCCATGGGCGTCGTTTTGGGTTTGGCCTTGGCCTATGGCGGAGGCGCCCAGCTCTTGGCCGGCATGTGGGAATTCCGGAAAGGCAATACCTTCGGCGCGACGGCCTTTTCGTCCTACGGCGCTTTCTGGATTTCGTTCTATTTTATCATTAAAGCGGAACCGACGGCCGGCGTCGCCTGGTATCTCTTATTCTTCGGCATTCTCACTTTCTATCTGTGGATCGGCAGTTTCTATTTGAATAAAGCTTTGTTCTTTGTTTTTCTCACCTTGTGGATTACGTTCCTTTTGCTCGCCATCGGGGACTTCGGCGCCTCCGGCTTCACCAAAATCGGCGGTTGGGTCGGCGAACTTTGCGGTCTCCTCGCCCTTTATACTTCCGCCGCCGTTGTCATCAACGCGACGGCCGGAAAAACCGTCCTTCCCGTCGGCCATCCCATCAAGGAAACCCAAGTTTCGAAAGCCGCTTAATGGCAGCGGTTTAAGGCCTTTAAGCCAATCCATCATCCGGACCCTTCATGGATAGAGGTCCGGATTTTTTCGTTTCATCGCCCACGACATCAAATGCCCGCACAAAGAAAAGAGCGATGGCCTGCTCTCCATCGCTCTTCTCTTTGAGGCGTCGACGATGAAACCTTCGCGGATCAATTGCCGGCACGATTGGAGCCGTCGTCGTTGGGATGATACCGATGGTTCTGATGTATCCGCCTTAGCCGGGATGGTAGCCATGGCCCGAATGGTAACCATCGTGGCCAGGATGGTAACCGTCCGGATGTTAACTCCCGTGGCCGGGATAAGTCCCATGATCCGCATAATGGCCCCCGTGGCCGGGATGATAGCCATGGCCCGGATAGTAACCGCCGTGACCAGGATGATAGCCATGGCCCGGATAGTAACCGCCGTCGCCGTGGCCATGATGGTAGCCATGGCCCGGATAGTAACCGCCGTGGCCATGATGATAGCCATGTCCCGGATAATAGCCGCCATGGCCGGGATGGTAACCATGGCCCGGATGATAACCGTCGTGGCCAGGATGAGTCCCATGACCCGGATGATAGCCCCCGTGGTCGTGATGTGCCCCATGTTCCGGCTGACCATGATATTGCCGATCCGTATCTTTATCCATTCCCATACCCCTCCCTTTTTTAATACAACATAGTATATGTGTCCAATTTTGAAAGGGGCATGGTTGATGGCCTATTTGCGAACGGGGTAAATGGGGCTCGGCACATGAGAATGTCACGGGGTTTTATAGGTTAATTGAATAATTCTGCAAATATTTTCCACAGCTTCCGTCAAATTCTGTTTTCCGTCTTTTAGCGCTTGATCCAATGGGGAGGCTTCTTTCAGGATGCCGATCATCGCAGTAAAACCGTGTTCATATAATTTCCACGCATCCTTGCCGATTCGGCCGGCAAAAGCAATAACCGGAATATTTAATGCTTTGGCGCGCACGGCAATGCCGTACGGCGTTTTTCCGTATAGCGTTTGCCCGTCGATGCTGCCTTCCCCGGTAAAAATGAAATCCGCGCCTTTCATCTTTTCTGTCAAATGCGTGTATTCAATGACGGTATCCACGCCTTGTTTGAACTCGGCGTTCAAAAAAGCGATCAAACCGGCACCGATCCCGCCGGCCGCCCCGGCGCCGGGCGCATGAGCGACATCCTTCCCGGTCGTCTCATAAACGATTTTGGCGTAGTGCGTCAAATTCTCATCCAAAAGTTTGACCTGCTCTTCCGTTGCGCCTTTTTGCGGCCCAAAAACATAGGAAGCCCCATTTTTTCCAATGAGCGGATTGGTGACATCGCAAATCGCTTCGATGTGAACCGATTGGATGCGCGGATCGAGCCCTTCGGCATCAATGGTTGCGAGCCGGTCGAGCGCTCCGCCGCCGAAAGGCAGTTCCTTGCCCTGCGCATCTTTAAAAGAGACGCCAAGCGCTTGCAAGAGTCCGACACCGCCGTCGTTCGTGACGCTGCCCCCGAGGCCGATTAAAATTCTTTTCACGTTCAAACCGAGCGCCTCTTTGATTAACTCACCGGTGCCATAAGAGGTCGTATGAAGGGGATCCCGCTCCTCTTTGCGCAGAAGATGAATGCCGCTTGCGCTCGCGACCTCTAGGACAGCGGTTTCGCCGTCGCCAAGGAGGCCGTACTCCGCCGTCACCTTTTTGCCCAACGGACCGGTCACTTCCGTTCGGATGATCCGCCCGTTGGTGGCTTCGACCAGCGAGGCCACGGTTCCTTCTCCGCCGTCGGCCATCGGAACGAGGACGCATTCCGCCTCCGGGAATACTTTTCTGATCCCCGCTTCCATCGCTGCGGCGGCTTCTTTTGCCGTCATGCTTTCTTTAAAAGAATCGGGTGCCAAAACAAATTTCATAAAATCTGTCCTTCTGAATGAGATTCGATCTTTTTCTTTAAAAGAGGGGAACCGCAAACCGCCTTCCCCTCTTATATTTCACCATATGCTCCAGCTGTTTGTTAAACAATGCGCAAATTAACGTTTGACTTCCGTATCGGCCAGTTTTTCATAAAATTTTACCAAACTGCTATGATCTTCGCCTTCAAGTCCATGGGCTTTCAAAAATTCCATCATTTCCCGGACGGCGCCGTTTGGACTTTGCCTTCTTTAAGGTCGTCTTGACACGCGCGCGTGGCCACTTCTGATGACGAATTGAGAACGGCGCCGGCTTCTTTTTGGCATTGTGCAATCGATACGGATGAGTCTGAAGCGTTCAACTACTGGATCGTCCGACCATCCCTGAGATAAGAATACATAACGCATCAGTAGATTTTCCCCTACTTTTCTGATAGATATATCCACGGAGCAATCCTTCTCTTTGAAAACCCAACTTTTCCAATAACTGATTAGAAGCCTTGTTTTCCGGAAAAGTCACCGCCCCAATACGGTATAAGTCCAGTTTTTAAAAACTATCATTTTAAAACTTCCTTTATGGCTCCTGACCTATATTCCATTCTCCAATAATCGGATGGGTTTCAAATCCAATTTCCGCCCTTTTGTTTCAAAGCTGAATATTGTTTAATCCGACTGTACCGATTAAAATCCCGTTCGTTTTGAGCACCATTCCCCAGCAAATCGCTTTGCCGTCTGCAAAATTTCTCCCGAATGATTCGATCATTTTAACAGCCGATTCAAAGGATTGGAAGGAATCCATACCATAATAGCGGGTCACCTCATCCAAAGAAAATATTTCATAAATTCTCCGGCTGTATTCCATGCCGATTTGAACAAGATTTAAACGCTCGGTTTCAAGAACGGGAAATTCTATTTTGTGGCCTCCATTTAACGAATAGATTGACAAAAAGGGCAGCAAAAAACATCTATTGTTTGCTTTTAAACAAGAACGCTCACTTTATTTTTCATCAAAATATTTTTCATATCTTTTTAATAATAATATATATTTCTAACCAACAATTCCATTGGACAACGTTTTTTATAAGATTCAGCCGGCCTTCCCGGAGCCCGTCATAAAAGGAATACCGTTTATTACAATCCTCTCCGTATGGAAGGGACTTGTCTGTCACGCGGTAAGGGGAAGCGCTAAAAAAAAGAGAACCTCACTCTGAAAAAATGAGGTTCTCATGTGACCATGCTCCATGTTTTCTCCTTTTTAGGGGATCAAAAAAGAGAAAAAGGGAGGCCTTTTTATATTGGTTCTATACTAAATGTTGGGGTAAAGAATTTCATAAAATAAAAAAGCATTTACGAAGTGCTCTCTTTTATAATGAAAGTGACCAAACCTCATTTAAAAGG
>JGI25331J36430_1000544_pt1 | contig 23059 bp, 18 predicted proteins | sample HigsolmetaAR206D_FD_36430 | JGI IMG/M metagenome (IMG submission 36430) | reverse complement strand
GCACCTCATGGTCACCGGGGAGTACCGCACCATCGCCACGATGTGGGGGGTGGAGAAGGGGATGATCGACGTGCCGGAGGTGAAGGGGGCGGGGTAGGGGGGGTGACGGCGCCCAAGTTGTAACCTTCGAAGTGAGCGATTAATTATCTCCGGCGTCAGATGATCAACGATGACGATGAACGATCAACTTGTCAAGCAACTGACAAACTTGAGGATGTTCAAATCGGCCTTGACATCCCAACGGCATAAGCCGATTCTCGTCGCCCTCCTGCTGCGCAATTTCATACGGGACGGTTCCACATCCGCTGCCTTCGTAGAAGTAGAGGAGGAAGCAAACGACCTGATCGCTCGATTCGCACCGTCTCGATCTGGGCCAAGGGCTCAATATCCCTTCTGGCGTCTGCAGGCCGACGGGTTCTGGGAGATCGACGGCGCTGACAAGCTCGAGCTCAATCGCTCGGGCGACCCACGCGTGTTGGATCTGCGGGATCCCATACACCGCGGGCGATGGACGCCTGATGCGCTCGCAGAGCTCGAGCGGTATGGAGGCGAACGTTATCTGCGAACCGTCCTCGATCGGTACTTTCCCGACGACGGAGATGAGTTCTTGGGTGTGCTCGGGGTTTAGGTTGGGAGTTTCTAGCGGCAGGCCAGGCAGGCGGGCGTCGTTTATTATTCAGCGACCGGCATATGAAATCTGGTAGCAGTACCGCCGCGCAACATTATTAGCTATTGATAGTGCAACGAACTTGAAAGATTATGGCATATAACGACGTCGGCTCGAAGACGCCAGCATGTGAGACTATCGACTGATAGCGTGAATAGACTCACCCAACTAGGTCCCGATACCAACTGTCAGGATCGGGTAGTCGTATCAGCATGGGTGCGCAGGCGATCCGAGTGGGTGGGATCGCACCCTGCGCGGAGCACCAGAACGTGCGGCATTGCCTCAGGAGCTCAGCATGATCTGTAGGTAAATCGAGTCGTAAGGCTTTGTTGGGATATAGTGTTGATGTCTGGATTGGGCACAGCCTAGTGTTTACGGAGCAAGATGTACGAGAACGAGCTGGAAGCCAAACTCATTCCGATTGATGACATTTATTTGGATCCGAACAACCCGCGCTTCACCGATCTCCCGGCGAAGGTCTCGGACAAGAGAACCCCAGAAGATGCTGTTCAGAGAGAGACGCTTGAACGTATATATAAAGAAGGCGTCGAAGAACTGATCGGGAGCATACTTCATAATGGATTCTTACCTCTGGATAGGATCGTTGTTCGCCCACTGGCGGGCAGTAAGGGATACGTGGTGGTAGAGGGCAACCGGCGAATGGCTGCGCTCAAAACCATTATTCGACGTATTGAAACGGCGCAGATTGACGAAGATGAGTTTCCGGAAGAGAGGCAGAACGCCCTCAAGGAATCGATCCGGAAGATAAACTGCTTAGTATATACAGGTACTCAGACCAAGGATATTGCCTGGATTCTCCAGGGCATACGTCATATTAGCGGCATTCGGGATTGGTCGCCAGCGCAACGGGCGGAGTTGGTGTCGCGCGAGATTGATGAGAATAAGCTGCACCCGCGGCAAGTCGCTCATATGCTTGGAATTACGACCCAGCAAGTGAATCGACTGTACCGAGCGAACCGCGGCCTGCGGCAGATGTTCGAAGATGAAGAGTACGGGGCCCGGGCTAAAAAAGAGTACTTCACACTGTTTGAAGAAGCGAACAGTAAAAAATATGTACGAGAGTGGCTCGGATGGGACCCTCAGAGGGAGCAGTTCACAAACGACGAAAATCTTAAGACATTCTATGAACTCATCAGTCCAGATCCTGATCGTGATTCAAAGCGGCGTATTCACGACCCGCGGCAGGTTGCATCTCTTGATAAATTAATTAGAGCGGGTAGGGGGGATCTAATCGATAAGGTAATTGAGGGGGAGTTAGACATCGACGAAGCCAAAGGGCGTCTAGATGAATCGGAAAGTCAGGTTAACTGGCGAGAGCAGATTCAACGAGCTACTAAGGCCTTAGATCAGTTACCAGCTACGGCTCTGGCTAATCAGCCGGGAGAAGTAATCTCATCACTGGAGAATCTTCACCGAATTGTCTCGCAACTGCTCAACGCTGCGAAGCATACTGGCGGTAATTTTCAGGATTAAGTGTCATAAGCGGTTCCTAGTACGTTGAACTGGTGGGGAAGGTTCAGTGTCGCTCGAAGCACCTGGATCCATCGTCAGGCGTCTGGCAGTAAGTCGGGCAGAATGTACTGAGCCAATCGGCAAGTTGTTCATCGTGAGGGATCTCGCAAGCGCATTTCAAGCTTCTGGTCGCTCGGCATTTGCGAGTGAAGAACTTGCTGAGGAATGGGCGTCCCGATATGAAGCCACTCTCTTGGAACAACTTCGTGAGATTTGGGAGAGTGAAGGCGTGAATCCTCCCCTGGAAAAGGCCGCGGCGCCAGGATTGTATATCGGACCTGGGCATCCGACTTACGCTGGCGATTTTACCGAGAATTGTTTTGCGATATTACGCCGTCTCGTTAGTTGTGATGATCGGGAACTGAACTGTGTGGCGGCCTGCGTGTTGGCTGCTCTAGGCGCGAATAGGATATTTGTCGTTGATGGACCGAGTGACGCTGGCGTCGACGTTATTGGTTGTTGGAGCGAAGGGCCGCTTCTTGGGTTCTGTGGGTTCGTTCAATCGAAAGCGTGGAAGGGGCGGCTTGGTGCGCAAGATGTTGAAGACATTATAATTAAACTAGATTCTGGTGCGAATAAAGATATCTGGCGCGCGTATATTTCGTATGTTGGCGGCTCAGAATTGCCGGGGATCGGGAGGATGTTTGTTGTATTTTCGCGGGACGGATTTTCGAGCTCGGGTCTTAGTGCTGCTAGGAAATTGGGGGCTTTGTGTTGGGGGCCAAGACGAGCTGCTTTGTTACTCGGTAGTCGATATGAGGAGTCGCACCTGCGACGAGTGATAGATGCATTGATGGAAATGCCTCGGGATCCGGAAAGGAATCTATATAGCATAATTAGCAATGCTGAGGTGGGTGATTAGTTATTTGCATTAGTATTAGTGACCTAGGTGTTTAAGTTATAGGTCGGATGCGGTGGCCTTGTATGTATACGCCCGCGCTAGCGAGTGTCTGCTCCCATCCCCTTAGTGTTCCGATTTGTTCGGGGTGGTTATATAGCCCAGCGCGTATTTCGGACCGTGTTAGCTTAGAATAAAGTTCGCGACGTGGATGATCGCGGCTGAGAAATTCTTCTTTTCGGTGTAAGATCGGTGGATTCTCCGACCTACTGTAGTCCCGCCACTCAACCGTCAGTTTGCGCAGATTGACCGTTACCGCTGATGCCAGCGTGGGATGCGCCTCCCTGTCGAACCGCGGATAGGTGAGATACGAGACTTGCGGTTCGACGACGGACAGCTTGATCAGGTTGGCGTGTTCGACCGTGCCAGATAGGACGCGTGCGCAGCCCTCGTATACCTGAAGTACAGGAGGGAGCTCGGGGAGCGCGCTGCGGTGTACATAGAGCGAGCTCGGTGTCTGCTTTCCGACGGGAGAGCTGCGCGCCGAGACAAGGATCATCGCCGGATCGCCGCATGCAACCAACAGTCGGTCAGCCTTCAAGCAGGCATCCTGGTAGGTACGAAAGTGTGTGCGGATGTCGCGGGCAAGGGTTGGACCGAGCTCGTTAAACCGTGGCCGGCGTCCGAACCGCGAAAGCGCGATGTAGATCAGCAGTTCGGCTTGGCGATGTATCGCGACTTTTTCCCAGTACTCGTCGTCGGTGACCTGTCGGATCAGCCGATGCGCCCGTCCTACGCTACCGAAGACCTGTTTGATTGCGTCCAGCGCCTCGGCGTCGAGTTCGTCAGGATGCGGAGTCCGGGCGTGGGCATTTAGGAAATTGATTAAGGGCGCTAGGACGTCCTGGCGCGCCTCATAGACCTCATGAGCGTTGACGGTGATACGTGGGCGGTAGGTGTAGACTCGGTTGGCGAGAAACTGCTGTGCGTCGGCGGGATCGCGGAATACGTAGAAGATGCCGGGAGCGGCCGCGAGCGGGTGGACGCCGAGGATGTGCTCGATCCACGTCGCGAGCTCGTTTTGCTCGAAGAGCTTTTGGAACGTGCCTGTTCGGGTCAAGATCCCGTCGCCGTAGGGGCGTCCGTTGAGCTGGCGGGCGTCCCAGACAAGGCGTGCGGAGACGATGAGGAGTTCGCGGGCGAGTTCCCAGGCGGCACGGAGGGTGGCGGCACGTTCCTGGGGATCTTCGATGACGTTGACGACATAACCGAGGTTGACGATGTCGGCTGGACGTCGCTCTGCACGCGGTCGATGAACTGGATCCCAACCCTGAGCGTCGAACCCAAGCGATTGCAGGTGTCGCAGGTCATCGCCTCGACCACACCCGTAGTCGAAAACGCTCTTACTCGTGGCGAGGAGGTTATCGGCAAACGCGGTCGCGAGGGGGCGAGACAGCGCGGTACGTGTCATCGCCGTGCGGTGACGAGCAACGGTGGTAGCCATCAGACGGCGGGCGCCTCGTTAAGGGCGAGGCGCGCCAAGCCCGTCACGTCTGTAACGCGCGGATCTCCGACGAGGTAGCCGATACCTCGGTGAAGATGCAGCCGGAACTGTTGCGCCAACGTGTCCTCGTCGAGCGGAAGTCCGTCTTGATGGCAGCGGTATCGGAGTAGGGCCCAAAGGACGTCACCGAGATCGCCGGCGAACACTCGCCACGTCATCTCGACGTTGCTGTCAAGGACAAGTTTCTCCGCTGGAGGTGGTGCGGGCTCTGCGATAGATCGGCAGAATGCCCAGCGGCAGAGTATGTTCCACTGCCCGATACCTGTGCGCCGCTTGAGTGTGACGAGCTGGTCGCGGGCTGTTTTCGTGAGGCGGATGTGCTCAACGGTCATCGTGGATCACTTCCAAAAGTATCCGGGCTCGACGTGGGTTGCATGTGTAGCCGGGTCAAACACGAGGCGATAGGACCGACCGATGAAGTTCGAAATTCGTGCATACGCGTCTTCATCGATCTCCGTATCGGTCGATAACAACACCACCTGGTGACTTGCGTACGGGAAATACCGCTCGATGAGGTGCTCGCGGTGGGACCCGTCGAGGCGCCCGAGCGGCGTGTCGATAACCACGGGAAGCGGTTGACCGGAGGCGCGTGCAAGCCCCCACAACAGCGCGACAGCGAGGAGTTGCCGTTCGCCGGCTGAGAGATGTTTGGTGGGCAGCGGCTGGCCATCCTGCCCGGTCAGCTCGACTGCGTGGGTCTCGGGATCGATATGGACCGCGGTAATGAGCTTGTCTTTCCGGAGAAGCCTGCCGAGGGCCTCCTCGATCAGCGTAGAGATTCTGCCCAGGTGCCGCCGTGTGGCGGCAACACGGAGCTGATCGAGCGTGCCGCGTACTCGATCGATGTGATCGACGAGGCGGCGGCTGTCATCTGCAGCAAGGTTGGCGCGCGCGGCGCTATCGAGGGCTGTCTCATACTCGGCGTCGGCCCGAGCCCGCTCCTGTCGGAGTTGGTTGAGGCGCTCTTCGGCGTTAGCGAGCGCGGCCTGGGTTCGGATGAGCTCAGCCGAGGCATCTTCGCGCTGTTGGCGAAGCGGCGCCAGAGACTCTGGGTCCGGCATCGCAACCAGCAACCGTTCCGCCTGGTCAAGATCCGATCGCAGGGATTCCCAGCGATCGATCAGCGAACGCAACTTCTCCTTGGCCGCGGGGAGCACGGTGCTCGCGAGAAACGCAACCGCGGCCGGATCAACGTCCCCGACGATCTCGGGTACGGTGAGCGATTGTTGCCGTGTCTGTCGATCTTGAAGCATGTACCGCTCGACAGATTTGACGAGCGAAGCGCTTGCCTTGGCCGTCTTGAGCTGTTGCAGGATGTCGGCGTCGCGCTCTTCGACCAGGCTCAACACGATCCGATTCCGGCGGGCGGTAGCTTCCCGGCCAGCCTGGTCAACCACCGAAGTCAGGAGGTCGTTCACCAGGAGCAACGGAGTGCTCAGACTGAGCTCTTGTCGAATCTCCTCTTCAAGAGCAGAAAGATCGTTGCGAAGCTGGACTACCCTTGCTTCGGCGGTGTCACGCTGATCCAAGAGCTCACCGCCGGCGGAACGATACTGCTCGGTGACGTCATGTAGCTGCTTTTCTGCGCGTTCGACATCGACGCGCAGACGGGCGAGAACCTGTGATGCGTTTTCTTCTTCTTGGCGCAGCGCCGTTACCCGCCGTTGGCGTTCGTCGATTGCCGCGCGCAGCTCAGCGGGCACATCCTGGCTACGGTGGCGTCGCCGCAAGACCGCGAGATCGGTCGAGAGCCGATCGACAAGGTCGAGGCCCAACAACGCCGAGAGCGCCGACGCGAGGACCTCTCGCGATCGTTCCAGGTCGGCGAGCGCTTCGATCTGTTCGCCGTCGAAGATGAAAAGGTCTGCGATACCGCGCGGTAGGAAGGTGTCGACATGCTCGGCCCATGTCGACGTGAGCGCGCTGTCGTGACGGCCGTCGACGGACACCAGCAGGATCTCGCGGATCGACGCACCTGTGCTTCGCCAACTGCGTCGGATCCAGAACTCGCGTTCAACGCCTTCTTGGTAGGCGCGAAAAGTCAGCTCAATCGCGGCACCCTCAGTGTGGGGCACTCCTTTATGGATGAGCCCGCGCAGGTAGTTCTCGTAGCCCCCGGAGCGTCGATTCGACAGCTGCGCCAGCGATCCGTAGAGAACGAGGTGGATCGCTTCGAGCAGAGTCGTCTTCCCTGCGCCGTTGAGGCCGCCGATGAGGACGATCGGCTTCTTCTCTGATGGCGGCGTCAGGTCGATCTCCTGCCGCCCCGCGAAGGTGCCGACGTTATGGAGCATGAGCTTGTCGATGATCACTGTGGCACTTCCGTTCTCGCCTCACGGACGAAGCCATCGGCGATGTCGATGGGATCGGGGGCGGCTGCATCTTCGAGTGGTTTGCGTTCCATCGCAGCCTTGTGGCGCTGGGCCCGCGCGGTTGCGTCTTCCTCATCGTCGTAGAAGCCGCGGCGCAGGGCCTTCTCCAGTGAGTCGAAGAGTCCAGCGCGTCGGGCACGGGATCGATGCCGCTGCTCGATGTCCAGGAGTTCCCGAACGAGTTCGAAGTGGAGGCGATCGTTGCCCGCGATCTCGCGGAGCACCTCGACCATTTCGGGGCCTAGTGGAAGGTGTTCGTCGAGACGCCGACCGGGGTAGGGGCGTCCCAGCGTCTGCTCGTAGATTCGGGGGAGGTTGTCTTCGAACTCGTGCTTCTCGACGACCCAGATCCGCCGGATCTCCTCCAGCTCCGGCAGGGTGATCAACTCAAGAGAACGCACGTTCTCGGGGCCGTGTTCTTGTATCCAGGCCTGGGCCTCGAGTAGACGGGTGAGCCATCGTTCACGTGATTCCTGCGTGTACGGTCCGGGGATCGGCTTGCCATGGAACAGCTGTACCGCACCGTTCATGCGGCGGAAATCGCGCAGCGGGCGGTCGTCGGCGACGTCGAGCTCGTCGCGGAGCTCCAGCAACGGGAGCATCCATTCCTTTTCGTCGTCGTTTTGGATCATGGCTGCCATCGACTTGTCTTTGTCGACGAGTGTGCAGGTCCAGCAGCCGAATCGGCTGTCGCCGCAGCTGGGTGTCGAGGAATCGACGACCAAGGGGCACTCCCCGTCTGGTGAGGCACCCTGATACATCGTCAGGAGTTCCTTGTTCGAGTACCCCCATGGGTTCGGTGTCTGCATCAAGAAGGTCCACACATCATCGTTGGACCAGTTCTCGATCGGGGAGTAAACTAGGCAGTTTGGCAAGGAGTTGTTCGGGCTGAGGAGGTCTCGCGAACGCCGTGCCTCGAGTGCAGTCATGCGGTGCGAACGACCGCTGCTTTCCGCCTTACGCGTGCCGAGTACGAGAATGGCCTCGCCGTGGGCTCGAACCATTCCCCGGATAAAGGAGTTCGACGGCTTGATCTTCAGTCGTTCGGTGCACCAGCGAAATTTCGGACGGGGGGCTGGATAGCCCCGGCCAATCAGGTTGACCCAGAACGTGTCCGTTACAGCGGGGGTGAGGCGGTGCGGGGTGATCGGAAGCGCCTGACGTTGTGCCTCTTGCGCCAGGACCTCGAGCGAGTGGGTGACCCAGGACGCGACGACAGGGTTCTCGACCAGGGTATCCGTGCTGATCACGTGGACCGGCTTGGTTCGTTGGTCGGCCGGCAAGCCGGCTAGCGCCATCCAGACGAGCTGGAGGACCGCAGTCGAGTCTTTCCCGCCGGAATACCCGACAACCCAGGGGACGCCATCGGCCAGGTACAGCTGCTGCGTCTGCTCAACCAGTTGATCCACGGTTGCGGCGTAGCCGTGCTCGTCGAACGCAGAGTAACGCCGCGGCGTGATCGGGAGTTGTCGTTTCACTTGTCACCCCTCTTGAACCCATCTTCGGCCTGCTGTTCGTCAGGTGGCAGCGCCAGTTCCAACACCGAACGGATGTAGCTCGCCGTCAAAAGGATGTTGCCCGCGCCTTTGCTGACCTTCCCGCCGACAGTGGCACGGCCTTCCCAAACCTCGGCGTTCGATCTGTGCCAGTCGATCCGTTGCAGCTTCTTCAAGACTCGGCGCCAGTCCTCGGGGTCATTGCTGGACCTGAGAAGGGTGTTGCCGATCTTGCCGAGTGATTGAAGCACAATACCGTGGCTATGAATGAAGTCCCGCCGGATCTCGCCGGCGCTGACTTCGCGCTTTCGGACCTGATGCCACTCAGGGAATTGTTCGGCGACAACTTGCCAATACTGCGCCGCTAGGTCGACCCGTCGTTCGAGTGAATCCGGTTCGATACCGTCGAGTAACGCTCGGGTCGCGTTGTAAATCGCGGACAATGTAAAGAGTTTGCGCGACCTTGATGACAGGTTGCTTGTCTCCATCTCGGTTAAGTCTTGGAACAGGGCGGACCGATTTACCACCAGGCGTGCGATCGCGGACATCTCGTCTCGGTGGTCGTACAGAACACCGAGCGATTTGGACGGGCGTACCGCGTAGCGGTTGAGGTCGGCGAACATCTGCTGGCAGCGTTTGAGCCCGACATCCAGGAAAAGGACGATCGCGATGCTTTCGTCGCCAAGATCGGGATTCTCACTAAGGGCCTGCTGAATCGCCGCACGCCGGTGCTGACCGTCATTGATGACGAACCGTGCCGACATCGGTATGGAAAGCATCCCGACCCGCTGTCCAGGGCCATCGGTGTCGTCGAACGGATGGAACTCGACCTCGGCATTAACCGAGGCTGTCAGCGCTGAAAAAATATAGCTATCCGGATTGTCGATAATGTATCGAGAGATTTCCGGCACGCGCGCTTTGTTCAACGTGCGCTGAGCGCGCATTTCAGGGGGCAATTCCTCTTCGTCGAAGAGAAACAACCGTGGAATAAGGCGAAGGGGACACATGGTGACGTAGTATTCGCGCCTCGCCTGAATACCGCGAATCGCCGGAAACACGTACTCGTACCCGGAGTGCGACCGCGCGCGCGCCTGGGCGGGCTCCGAGGCGGAGGTAGCTGCCATGGTGACTCCTGTCCACCGATGTACGGATCGTTCGATCCGTACAGACGGGTGTGTTCTTCCGTACGCGTGTCAGACGCTACACGTACTCTGTGGGGCATGACAGTAACCTCTGCCTCCGACACGTCCACGGCGCGCGATGTTGGCCGCGGCGCTCACCAGGCGGTGTACCTCGACTGCAACGCCACAACGCCGGTGGATCCGAGGGTTGCCGAGGAGGTCAGTCGGTGGACCGTTGTGGAGTTTGGTAACGCCGGCAGTCGGACGCACAACTACGGGCAGGTGGCCAAGGAACGGGTCGCGCGGGCTAGAGAGGAAGTCGCGCTAGTTGTCGATGCCAACCCGGACGAGGTCATCTTTACCAGCGGGGCGACGGAGAGCAACAACCTCGCGATTCTCGGGCTCGCAGAGCATGGCGAAGCCTCGTCGAAACGCCATCTCGTCTGCACGCAGGTGGAGCACAAGGCGGTGCTCGAGCCGATGCAGGCATTGGCGGCGCGCGGTTTCGAGGTGACGACGATTCGGCCCACTGGGGGAGGTTGGGTCGATCCTGAGGATGTCGCTGCGGCGGTCAGGCCAGACACGCTGTTGGTGTCGGTCATGGCGGTCAACAATGAGACGGGCGTGCGACAGCCGATCGATGACGTGGCGTCGATCCTTGCCGACCATGATGCCTTCTTCCATGTCGATGCCGCACAAGCGTTCGGCAAGGAACTCACGCCGCTGAAGAACAAGCGAATCGATCTCATTTCGGTGTCCGGCCACAAGGTGTATGCGCCGAAGGGGATCGGGGCGCTTGTCGCACGTCGTCGGCGGTATCGGCGACCGCCGCTGCGGCCGATCACGTTCGGCGGCGGACAGGAACGCGGATTGCGACCCGGCACGCTACCAGTTGGACTCATCGCCGGCTTGGGCACGGCTGCGAACCTGGCCCGCGAGGAGTACGACCAGCGCGCGCGCCGCTGCGACGAGATCAAGCGGGAGGCGATCGCGGCGCTGGAGCCATTGGGCATCGTCCTGAACGGCGATCCGGACCGGACCGTGCCGCACACCCTCAACTTCTCCGTGCCGGGCGTCGATGCCGAGGCCGCGATCGTTGCACTGAAGGACCTCGTCGCCATCTCGAATGGCTCAGCCTGCACCTCGCAGAGTTACGAGCCTAGCCATGTGCTGCTCGCTGCGGGGTTGCCCGAACCGCAAATCGCCGGCGCCCTCAGGTTCTCGTGGTGCCACCTCACGCCGCGTGTGGACTGGCTGGCGGTCGCCGANCGGCTCGGCGCCCTAATCCAACATCGGCGTTAACGTGGAGGCTGAACCTCGCCGCTTGTCACTGTGATATACACACCACGCGGACCAAGAGCACGATGGCGATTCGCAGAAGAGGGGGGAATAATTGATACAGCCGCTGAGCCATCGCCGAGCCTGGATTTGTCGCCTGCAAGTGCGATGCTGTGGCCATGGAGCTGCGTAGCCTCGACCTCGCTCCGTATTATCGGACAGGCGCTAACGACCTGGTGTCCGACTTTTACCGCCCCTGTCTGTCCGTCGCTCAACGGTATGACCGTGCTGTTGGATATTTCACTTCCTCGAGCTTGGCCGCGGCTGCATCTGGGCTCATGCCATTCATCGCACGGGACCAAACGATGATGCGGCTCGTCGCTTCACCGGCGTTGACAGACGAGGATGCGGACGCAATTCGCGCAGGATACGAACTACGTGAGGTCATTGAGAACGCAATCCGACGTGAACTCGAAGTCGACATCCCCGACGCAACCTCGCAACGACTTGAGCTTCTTACCTGGCTTATCGCCCACAATCGGCTCGAGATAAAGCTTGCAGTTGTCTGGGATAAGGGGCGAACAGGTATTTATCATGAAAAACTTGGAATCTTCTACGATACCAGAGACNCTGTCGTGTTCACAGGATCTGCCAACGAATCAGCGTCTGGTTTGCTCGCTAATTTCGAGTCAATCGAAGTATTTCGATCTTGGGTAGACGGTGAGGGCGATCGGGTCGAGAGAAGGATTGTCGATTTTGAGAATCTCTGGAGTAACTCGACAAAAGGATTGGACGTCCTGGAGTTCCCAGAGGCATGTCGGCGACAACTGCTACAACGTTATGCCTCCACTGCTGGCGGCAGCTTCACAAGATTGCCGGATGTCGATACCGAAGCGAGCAAGTGCATTGACGATGAGATGCTGAAGCTACCGCCGTCCATCGAGCTCCGCGACTATCAGAAAGATGCCATCCGAAGTTGGTGGGAAAATAACGGACGCGGAATTTTAGAGATGGCGACTGGGACTGGTAAGACCATTACGGCCTTAACAGCAGCGTCAGCGGTGTGGGAAGCTTGCAGGGAGGAGGACAAGTCTCTCCTTGTTATTATCACAGCGCCCTATAAACACCTGGCGGAGCAATGGGCCGACGAAGTTCGAAGATTTGGCGCGGATCCGATCGTCGCTTACGACTCAGCCGCCAAGTGGGCTGCCGAATTCGATTTGGCTATCGCAGGCGCGAGCTATGGGCGGGGACGACTGGTCGTGGTGATCGCAGTCAATCGCACATTCTGCGGTCTTGATTTCCAGAGTCGCCTCGGATTGGCGAACTGCACCAAAATGTTTATTGCAGACGAGGTCCACACAACTGGATCCACCGTAATGCGCTCGCTGTTGCCAGACTCGATGACGTTCCGACTCGGATTATCCGCCACGCCGGATCGCTACATGGACAGCGATGGCACGGATGCTCTTCGAAACTATTTCGGTCCAACAACATATCGGCTCGGATTGAAGGATGCGATCAGCATCGGGGCGCTCGTGCCCTATAGATATTATCCAATTGTTATCGAGCTAACCGATGACGAACATGCGGAGTACGTTGAACTCACCGAGAAAATATCGAAACTGGTGGGTCCGAGTCGTGACTTGGATTTCGACGATCCCCCACCCGCACTCGACCTCCTGTTGTTCCGCCGTTCCCGATTAATCGGGTCGGCCACCAATAAGGTTCCTGCGCTCCGTAAAGTGATCGAGCGGTTCAAAAACGAGTCGCATATGCTGGTATATTGCGCGGACCGGGTCGGCGACGATCCACAGCTCGATCAGGTATTAAGGATGCTCGGCCGTGACCTTGGAATGAGAGTGAATACCTTTACCGCTGACGAAGACCAAGCGTTGCGGTCGACAAGGTTGAACCGGTTTGCCTCGGGGGACTTGCAGGCTCTAGTAGCGATGCGGTGTCTGGACGAAGGGGTAGACGTTCCGGCAACGCGACGGGCGTTCATTCTTGCATCGTCACAGAATCCGAGACAGTTTATTCAACGTCGCGGCCGTGTTCTTCGTAAGGCACCTGGAAAAACCGAAGCCGAGATCTACGATTTCATTGTTAGCCCGCCAGACTTTACGGATGACCCCGCGCTTTACGAGGTCGAGCGACGCCTTGTCGGCAAAGAACTCGTCCGCGCAGCTGAGTTGTGTGATGCCGCCCTGAACCCGATCGAGGCGCTCTCAGTATTGAGGCCATTGAGAGTCCGCTATGATCTTCTCAGCATGACGGCACCTGTACCTAATGAGTAGTTCTCAAGGTAGTGGCTCATCGCCACGTTATTCCACTCTGAGGTTTGGAGAAAAAATGCCCTTCGATGCTGAAAGCGAGATTGAAAAGGTCCTCTCTGGAATATCGGAAGAGGTGAAAACTGTCGTGGCGGAAGTATTGTCAATAGAGAAAAACTATATTCATATGACCAGTCCACGCGGAGTTAACGACGATATCCGTGAAATGATTGAGCGGGTGGTGAAATGAAGCTCCATCGTTTACGTCTCGAGAACTTTAGGCAATTCAAGGGTGTTCAAGAAATTGAATTTTCTTGCGATCGCGAGAAAAATGTAACGCTCATCTGGGGGGCGAACGGAGCTGGTAAGACAACTCTGCTGAATGCTTTCACGTGGGTTCTCTACGGGAGCTTTACGAAGGATTTTGAGAAGCCCGAGGCGTTGGTTAATCGTGACACCTGGATGGAACTTAACGCTGGGGACCAGATCAGGGTGTCGATAGAGCTTGAATTCGAAAACGACGATCAGATCTTTACGGCTAGGCGAAGTGTTACCTATCGTAAGGGCGAGGATGGAAGTCAGACTATTGTAGAAGAGGTCAAGCCCTATCTGGCATTTATCGATCAAACGGGNCGGAGCCAGCTTTCTGGAGATCCCGATGACCATATCCGACAAATTCTCCCGGAGAGGCTTCATAGNTTCTTCTTCTTTAATGGTGAGCGAATTGAGCATCTTGTGCATGCTTCGGCGTACAAAGAGATCGAAGATGCTATTAAGACGATCCTCGGTTTGAAAGTAGTGGAGCGAGCGATCAAGCATCTCCCTGAGGCTGCGAAACGGTTTGAGCAGGAGTTGAAACAGTATGGTACGGCGGAGCAGAAAGATATTACGAGGGGACTCGAGCAGGTAGACGAAGATATTGAGAAGGCCAAGCTCGAATATGCTGAAAGTCAGCAACTCGTCGCGGAGTGCGAAGAAGAGATTCGCGTTCTAGACGAAAAGCTTCGCGGAAGTGATGAGGCACGTTCGAAACAGCGTCGGCGCGAGGAGCTCGAGAGGCAGGAACGTTCGGGCGTTGAGGCCATCGGCCGATTGAGTGCGCNAGTTGGTTCATTGATCAACNAACANGGCTTTCTTGCCTTTGGTGGTCAGTTATTCGATCAGGTGCGTACCCAGTTCGAAGTAAAGCGACAGAAGAAGGAACTGCCTGCACCAGTCAAGCGAGAATTCATCGATGATCTACTGAGCGACGGGCAGTGCATTTGTGGAGCGTCCCTTCGAGAGGGGACCGAGGGTTATCACAACATAATGGCATGGAAGAGTCGCGCTGGACTGGTGGATGTCGAGCAGCGATGGCACATGCTGTGCGCATGGGCCGAGNANTATCGTTCCCNGCGTAGCGAATTTTCTCGAGAACTCGATCGATTGTTAGACGAGCGTACGGAGAAAAAAGTCGAGCTGAACCAAATCAGACAACAGCTCAGTGGTCTCAGTGCGAGCCTGCAAAACATTACGAAGGATAATATCGATGTCTTGGAGAGTCGCCGTGCGGCAGCTCAAAAGCAAAAGGACGAGGAAATCCGTCGTCAGGGACGCCTAGATTTGTCGATTACCCAATTGAATGAGAAGAAAGCCGCTCTCGAGCGTGACCTGAAGCGCGTTGCAAGCGTCGAAGCGAAGGCCGAGCTAGCGAGTCGAAGGGTCACAGTGACTCGTGATGCGCTGAACACTCTGGAACAAGTTTACAGAATTCGAACTGAACAAACGCGGACTGATCTCGACGCAAAGATTAAAGAAGTCTACCGCTCTATTAGTTACAAACCGTACGTTCCGGTGCTTGATGAGAATTTTCAATTGAACCTGATGTACGCAGGTGAGCCGGTTGCGAAGAGCACAGGTGAAAACCAGATATTAAGTTTGTCGTTTGTGGGTGCGCTTGCGTCGATTGCGCGGTCGCGGTGGGAAGAGACCAAAGGTTCGGCGGTCGGTAGCGCAGATGTTCGTGGCGGAGTCTATCCGATTGTAATGGATGCAGCGTTTGGTTCGCTTGACCTCAACTACCGGAAGGAAGTAGCGCTGGGGCTGCCGCAACTCGCAGAGCAGGTTGTCGTGATCGTTTCAAAGTCAGGTGGAGAGGGAACGTACGAGCATCTTCGAGATCGGGTAGGAAAATCGTACGTCATCGAGTACCACACCCCAAAGGATGGGATGGTTCCGGAGTTGATCGAGATTGACGGAAAGCAGTTCAGCTACATCGACCGCACCAATGATGGCGCGGAGTTCGCGGCTATTGTGGAGGCAAAGTAGATGGCAGCAAGGTTTTCGCCGCCGAAGGATAAAACTGATTTAATACGAGAGCTGACGGGTGACGATTCGCCATTCCCCGAGTACAAGGATCTGCTGTTCTTCGCCGCGGTGGTTGGATATCACATGAAGCGCCGCGAACCACTTAAGGGGAAGGGCGAGGGTATCCGCTGGGAGACGATGTGCAACAGGGAGGGGACGCAAGAACTCACAGATATGATCGCAGCGATCGAATATCCAGACGATCCATCGATATTGACGAATGAGCGGCTTCCAGATCGGATCGCAATCCTCGAAGAATACGCAAATGGGGGATTGTCTGTGCTGCGGGAGAGATGGGCGTCGGCAGGGCCTGTAGGAAAAGAGGTCCTCTTTGTTACGTTAATCCGGGAAGCCCTCGATGCAGGTGCCGGTGGAAGTGACGAAATGAGGTTGATAGATCGGCTTTTGAAGCTGTGAGCTTCTTAGTTGAAGAACGATTTGATAAAGGAGTCGAGGTCCTTGGTGGCCGAGCTCGGGTCTGTGGCTGTGGTGGCTAACGTTCGTGTTCGACGACTCTTCGCGCGCTTCTGAAGGGTTTGGGCATAGTAATCAAAAGCGGCCGTAACCTCCTGAAGCCAAAACGCTTCGTCGTCTTCAAATTCGAAGTAGTGATGCGCAAGTCGAAAGAATCCTCGGCCGGGTCGCCCGGTGTCCTGATTTATGACTAAAGCGCTGAGGATTGGCATCTGTGTCTGCATGTCGGAAAGAAACTGCATGCAAAGGATGCGTGCGAGCAGGTGGGAGTTTGGTGTGAGGTCGAAGGTGCGAAACCTTCTCGCTACTTCGGCGTAGCTGATCAAGGTCTTCTTTGACGCTGTTTCATGGAGGATTGCATCCAATTCTATGCGGGCGTTGGTAAGTGCTTCGCTGTGATTAGTCATAACTGTCCTTTTCTTTAGCGGAATGTCGGTGAGTTCAGCGGTGTCTATATCGATCGGTCGCCCGTGGCAACAGGAGCCATCCGCCGGGACTGGTTGCCGTCAGCTGAGCCGGCATTGCAGGTAGGTGTCGCCATTGCTGGTGAGTGTTGCGGCGTTCCCTCACGAGCAGCAGGCGGGCGGTGAGGCTTCTGAACATGGTATCGACACCATAGACGACAGGGGTGACAAGCTCTGTTCGCCAAGTGGGCTGGAGCGACGGCTGACGGGGGTCGCGAGTGCTTTGAGGAAAGTGGGTCTGCCGTAGAGAACAAAGGAACGTTGTGGCTCCTAGAACTGTGGGCATGGTTTGAGAACGCAAGTTAGAGGGATGGTCGTCTGTAAAGATTCCGGTTGTCGGCGCCGCCCACTAACGTCCGCAGAGTGGAACTCGGGCTGTACGAATCGCTCCTGACAGAGAAGCTCTATCAGGAACTCAAGAGTGNGAGTGCGCGGTTAGCGCCGAGGATCGGTGCGGTTGACGAGGCTGAACAAGCCCTAGCGCTCACGCGGCACCTGGCACCCATCATCGAGCAGGCATTACGTGCAGCAAGGACAGTCGAAAGGCGCGTCGATCTGACCCGACGAATCCTTGAGGCTTTAGCAGGCGAGGTTCTGGTCGAGAAGGAGACACCGTATCTACAGGAGCCAGGCAAGCTAGCCCGCTTAGAGGAAGTCGCTCCAGCGGATGCGCTCGGCCGCACCGCGATTACGCGACCTGCAACGCCACTGTCTGATGCAGCGCTGATGACCAACGCCCGGCACGAACCGACACTCGCCGCCGAACTTAGGGCTGAGCTTGCCAGCGCAGATCAAGTCGACCTGCTGTGCGCCTTCGTGAAGTGGCACGGAGTGCGGCTTCTGGAACAAGAGTTGACGGAGCTGCGTCGGCGCAGGGTGCCGTTACGGGTCATTACCACCACATACCTAGGCGCTTCGGATGCTAGGGCGCTCGATGTCCTCGTGAACGAGTTCGGTGCTGAGGTCCGAGTGAACTACGAAACGGACCGTACCCGGCTCCACGCAAAAGCGTGGTTGCTTCGCCGCAACACGGGATTCCACACCGCATATGTCGGCTCAAGCAATCTATCGCATGCGGCGCTCGTCGATGGGCTTGAATGGAACGTCCGTCTCTCTGCGGTAGCGACGCCACATCTTTTGGAAAAGTTCCGACTGACGTTCGACTCGTACTGGGATAACAGCGAGTTCGAACCATACGACCCGGAACGGGACGGCAAGCGGCTCCGCCAAGCGCTCGACGTTGCAGCCGGCCGGAGCGAACGTGAAACCGTCACCATCAACTTGTCGGGCCTCGAAGTGCACCCGAAGCCCTACCAAGCCGAGATGCTGGAAGAACTCGAGGCCGAACGCAGCATCCATGGCAGGCATCGAAACCTGATCGTGGCTGCGACGGGCACCGGAAAGACAGTGATGGCGGCGTTGGATTATCGCCACCTTGTCCGTGAGGTCCACCATCGCGACCTCTCGTTGTTGTTTGTGGCGCACCGCAAGGAAATTCTCGAACAAGCACGACGGACGTACCGGGAGGTGCTTACCGACTCGACATTCGGTGAGCTCCTCGTCGATCGCTACACCCCAACGTACTGGCGGCATGTCTTCGCGAGCATCCAATCGCTCTCCGCAGAACGGTTGCAGCGAATCAAGCCAGAACACTTCGATGTCATCGTCATCGACGAGTTCCATCACGCCGAGGCTGCGAGCTATCGGCGACTCCTCGACCATGTCAACCCCATTGAACTTCTCGGCCTCACGGCAACGCCCGAGCGTGCCGACGGCGTCGATGTCCGGGATTTCTTCGGCGGTAGGGTAGCCGCAGAGTTACGGCTGTGGGATGCGCTCGAGCAGAACCTGCTCTGCCCCTTCCACTACTTCGGCATCTATGACGATACCGACCTCCGGTCGCTCGAATGGAAGCGCGGCGGGTACGACCTCGGACAGCTTAACGAGATCTATACCGGCAACGATGCACGGACACGCATCGTGCTCAAGGAAGTGCGCGACAAGATCCTTGACGTTGGATCGATGCGTGCGCTGGGCTTCTGCGTGAGTGTCGCTCACGCGCGCTACATGGCGGAGCGGTTCAATGAAGCCGGGATTCGCGCTGCGGCGGTATCAGGAGACACACCGGCCGATGAGCGGCGCGCCGCCCTGAATGCGCTCCGCAACCTCGACATCAACATCATCTTCGCTGTCGACCTCTTCAACGAAGGTCTCGATATCCCTGAGGTCGACACGGTCCTGTTCCTTCGGCCAACCGAGAGCGCAACGGTGTTTCTGCAGCAGNTCGGCNGAGGACTCCGCCTCACCAGTGGCAAGTCCGTGCTCACCGCACTNGACTTTGTGGGTCATCAACACAGACAGTTCCGGTTCGACCGGCGGTTTCGTGCGCTCACCGGAGTGAGTGGCAAACACCTCGAACGACAGATCGAGCATGACTTTCCGTTCCTGCCGTCCGGCAGCCAGATCGTGCTTGACCGTGTCGCAAAGGAGGTCGTACTCGAGAACATTCGTCAACAGGTGAAGCCCACCTGGCCGAACCTTGTCAGAGAGCTGCGCGGCCATTCATCCGACGATCTCAAGACATTCCTCGAAGCTGCGGGCCGCGGCCTTGAAGACGTCGTTCGCTCGGATAAATCCTGGACCACTCTGTGTCGCGACGCGGGGGTGCTCCACGCTCCGGAAGGGGCGTTTGAGAGGCACCTTCAGAAACGCGTCCGTGCACTCGCGCACCTCGACGATGCGATGAGGTTCCATGCCTACTCGTCCATGCTTGCCGGCTCCATGGGCGGGCGGGATACGGTTGAGCAGCGATTGGCGGCGATGCTCTTCTATAGTCTTTTCCCCGACGGCGGCGGCTTTCCGGACGTCGCCACTGGGCTTGCGGCCATCAGCGGTGAACCTGTGCTGCATGAAATGCGACAGGTAATCGAGCTTGCCTTTGAGCGAGCGCACCGCGTCACCTACACGCTTGGCGACATCGAGCCAGACCTCGCAGGGGTGCCACTCCAGTTGCACGCTAGCTACAGCCGCGAAGAGATTCTCGCGGCGCTTGGATGGACGGCAAGCGGGCGCACTCCAAACACCATGCGTGAAGGTGTCGCGTGGTGCCCGGACATCAACACCGACGCCTTTCTCATCACACTGAAGAAGACCGAGACCGATTACTCGCCAACCACTATGTACCGCGACTTCGCGCTCAACACCGAGCTCTTCCNTTGGGAGTCGCAGNCGACGACATCGGTAGGGTCGCCAACCGGTCAGCGGTACATCAACCATCGTGAGCGTGGGTCACACATCCTGTTGTTCGTGCGAGAGCAAAAGGACGGCGTCTTCGGCACCGCACCGTACATCTTCCTCGGGCCGGCTGAGTATGTGTCCCATGAAGGTGACCGACCCATCGCTATTACCTGGAAGTTGAAGCACCCCATGCCGACTGAGGTCTACGTGGCCTCCAGAGCCGCGGTGGCATGACCGTCGAGGATCGTCTCCGCTGGGAGAATCGCTACCGACTCCGGTCGGCCCCAACCGAGGCCGATGTCGCACTGCCGGCGGTCTTCGCCCGATTCGCGTCGCTATTCCCGAGCGCCGGTCACGCCCTCGACATCGCCTGCGGCCAGGGCACGGCGAGCGTGTGGCTTGCCCGCCGGGGACTGACCGCCCACGGCGTGGACGTCGCACCGGCTGCGATCGCGCAGGCGAGGATGCTCGCCGAGCGGTGCGGGGTCGCGGCGCGGTGCCGATTCGAGGTGCACGATCTCGACGACGGGCTGCCGGCGGGTCCGCCCGCGGACGTCATCATCTGCCACCGGTTTCGCGACGCCCGCCTCGATAGTCAGGTCATCGACCGTCTGGCGCCTGGCGGGCTACTCGCCATCTCCGCGCGGCGTGCCGTCGGTACGAGCACGAGCCCGTTTCGGGTGGCGCCGGGCGAACTGGCCCGTGCCTTCGGCGCGCTCACCGTCGTCGCGGCAGGGGAGACCGACACCGAGTGCTGGCTGCTGGCTCGCAAACCTAGTGGTGTCGCCACTGGTCGTACGGCACGGTGGTAAGCCAGGCCGGGGCGAACCGGATATCCAGCCGCACCGACGTCTTGTAGCCGGCCCAGGTCGGCACTCCCTCCGGTTGCCCGCGGTAGATCCCGCGCGCCGCTGCCGTCACCCGCTCGTGTTGCGTGGGCCACTGCAGCTCGGCGGCGATCTGTTCCAGCACGTCGCGGTCGCGGCCGAGCACGCGGTCCATGATGTCGAGCGAGGGCAGCGCACCACCTTTGTCGCCGTTGCACCGCTCGCACGCCAGCACCAGGTTCGCCAACCCGTCGATCCCGACGAGCGACCAGGGCAGCACGTGGTCGATGGGGTTGCCGTCCGGGAGTCGCGTATCGCAGTAGAAGCAGCGTGGCCCGAACGCCTCCCTGAACGGTCCGCGTACGGCGGCGAGCGCGGTGCGTTCCCGGCCGAACAAATGGCCCGCCACGTCGGGAACCTCGGCGTCGAGAAACTTGTTCATCCGCCGCACATCCTCGACCCACATGATCTCCAGCGCCGGCCGCAGTAACCCGGCCAGCCGGGCCAGTCCGTGAGCGACGCCAGGCTTGAGCACGACCGCCTCACCGTGCTCGCGTAGCGTCCGCCGTGACACGTTCTCCCCGAGAAACGAGTCGTCGTAGAGAAACGGGTCACTGGTGGCGGCACCGGGCAGCTTCTGTAGCCGGGGCAGCGGCTGCTTGGCCAGGGCGATGACGATCTTGTCGATCGCCCGCCGGTAGGCGTCCGGGGCGCGGAGCATCGCCACTTCCAGCGACAGCGACGAGTTGCCGGCCCGTGCTGCCTCACGCAACTCCTTGGTGGCGTCGGTAATCCGGGCTCGAGTTCCGGTTCTGCGCTGGACCAGTTCGTGCCCCTCGAACGGCCGCACTTGCTGCCAGTAGATCGCCAGCACGCGGTGGGCCAACGCTGAGAGCGGCACCGGCAGTGTGTCGGCGGGGTTGTCGGGGAGGTGCTCGATGGAGTGCTCGATCAGCGCCATCAGGGTGGCGAGCTTGTATGTCGCGTCCCGCTGCCCGGTCTCGAGGATCGCGACGATCCGCTGTCCGAGCAGCAGTGGATCGATCGGCGCTTCTCCCACGCCCTGATTATCGGCCACCGCCCGCCGAGATCGACGAAATGGCGCATTCCTCTCGCACTTTCCCGCCCAAAGGTGCGTTTGGGCGGCGGCTAGGGCCGCAGCGCGTCGCGCACGGCGGTGTCGAAGAAGGTTGCGAAGGCGGGGTCGTTGCCGGGGCCGGCCACGCAGTGCCCGAGCGGGGAGGAGTAGAGCCGCAGTTCGCCGCGGGGGATGTGCTCGGCCTCGAAGGCGTTGTCCTCGACCGAGAAGTACTTGTCCTGCGGGCAGCCGATCACGATCGCCCGGGCGCGGATCGCCCGCAGGGCGGCCACCAGGTCCCCGCCGTGCAGTCCGCCGATGTCGGCGTGCTGCCAGGCCCACAGCTTGGCCAGCAGGTCGTGGGCGTCCCAGTTGTCGACGTGGTCGCGTTCCCAGTCGACGAGCAGCTCCTCCGCCGAGCCGAATCCCAACGCCCGATAGTGCCCGTCGCGGAAGAACTCCGGCGAGTACGCCCAGCCGGCGTAGACCCGGGCGAACGCCTTGAGCCCGGCCACCGGGGCTCCGGCCCCGGCGGAGAAGTACGGGTCGACCAGCAGCGCGGCCTTGATCCCCTCGAGGAACACCCGGTTGTTCACCGATGTCCGCGCCGAGGCGCACACCGGCACGATCGCCTCGACCAGGTCGGGATACATGGCCGCCCAGTGGTAGGCCTGGCAGCCGGCCATCGACCAGCCGGCCACCAGGGCGATCCGCGACACCCCGAGGTGCTCGAAGAGCAGCCGGTGCCCGGCGCGCACATTGTCGGCCAGCGACACCCTGGGGAACCGGGGGCCGCGCTGCGGCGCGGCGGCGTTGCTCGGCGAGGTGGACAACCCGTTGCCGAACATGTTGACCGACACCACGAAATGCCGGGCCGGGTCGATCGCGCGGCCCGGGCCGAAGAAGCCCTCGTTGCGCCGGTGGGTGCCGGTGAAGAAGGTGGGCAGCACGACGACGTTGTCGGCCGCCGCGTTCAGCTCGCCGTAGGTGCGGTAGGCCAGTCGCGCGGACAGCAGCGTCTCGCCGCTGTCCAGCGCGACATCGCCGAGTTCGAGAACCGAGTGGTCCACCGCGATCTCAGTACAGCCGCAGGTACTCGTTGACCTCCCAGTCGGTGACCGCCTGGTGGTAGCGCTCCCACTCGTCGACCTTGTAGGCGACGTAGGAGGCGAGCATCTGCTCGCCGAGCACGTGGGTGAATAGCGGATCCTGCTTGAGCGCCTTGATCGCCTCGGACAGGTTGCGCGGCAGCCGGCGGATGCCGATCCGCTCGGCCTCCTCCTCCGAGAGCGCATACAGGTCGAAGTCCGACGGCTCGCCCGGGTCGATGCCCTGCTCCAGGCCCTCCACCGCGGCGGCCAGCGTGGCGGCCAGCGCCAGGTAGATGTTGATGGCGTGTTCCCCATGGATGAGACCGGCTGGTTTTAGAGTCCTGTAGCCCGAGGTCGGGCTGGAAGGGACGATGGAGAACATGGCTGGTCGCAAGCGGCA
>JGI25331J36430_1000535_pt1 | contig 23259 bp, 20 predicted proteins | sample HigsolmetaAR206D_FD_36430 | JGI IMG/M metagenome (IMG submission 36430) | reverse complement strand
CGGCCGCGCCTAAACCAAGCGCCCGCTCGTCCCGGCGGCCGCGCTTCTTGCGGCCGGCCCCTGCCCGGCGGCCGCCTCCGATCGGGCCAGCTTCACCGAAGCTGCCCCTGCCTCCCGCTCGGCGCGGCTTCATGTCGACCAATTCGAAGTCAATGTTATGGTCGTCCATATTCACCCGCGCCACGCGGATGCGCACCTCGTCTCCGATCCGGTACATCTTCGACGTGCGCTCGCCGAGCAGCATCATATGCCGCTCGTCAAAATGATAATAATCGTCTGTCAGATCGCTCAGCCGAATCAGGCCCTCGACCGTGTTTTCCAGCTCCACGAACATGCCGAAGCCGGTCACGCCGCTGATGATGCCGTCGAACTCCTCGCCGATTTTGTCCAGCATGAACTCGGCTTTTTTCAGCTTTTCCGTGTCGCGCTCCGCGTCCACCGCAACGCGCTCTCGCTCCGACGACTGCTGGGCGATGTCCGGCATCCGCAGCGCCAGCGCGTCGAACCGCTCCTCCGGCAGCATGCCGCCGTTTTCGATCACCTCGCGGATAATGCGGTGAATGACAAGGTCCGGATACCGCCTGATCGGCGACGTAAAGTGCGTATAAAACTCCGCCGCCAGCCCGAAGTGCCCGAGGCTTTGCGCGTCGTACTTCGCCTGCTTCATCGAGCGCAGCATCATCGTGCTGATTACCGTCTCTTCCTTCGTGCCGCGGATTTCCTCAAGCAGCGATTGCAGCGCCCGCGGATGAACGGAATTGCCCTTGCCGCGCACCGTATAGCCGAAGTTGCTCGCGAACTGCACGAACGTCATCAGCTTCTCGCCGTCCGGTTCCTCGTGAACCCGGTACAGAAACGGCACCTTCAGCCAGTGGAAATGTTCCGCGACCGTCTCGTTGGCCGCCAGCATGAACTCTTCGATAATCTGCTCCGCGACCGACCGTTCCCTTTTGACGATATCGACCGGCTTGCCCTGATCGTCCACGATGACCTTCGACTCCTGAAAATCGAAGTCGATCGCCCCGCGCCGCATCCGCTTCGCCCGCAGCCCCATCGCCAGCTCCTCCATCAGCCGGAACATGTCGACCAGNGGNGCGTAGCGCTCCAACAGTTCGGGATCCTGGTCCACNAGAATTTTGCGGACGTTGGTATACGTCATCCGTTCCGTCGAACGAATAACGCTCGGATAAATATCGTGCCGGACCAGGCGGAGCGTCTTGGGCTCGAATTCCATCTCGCACGTCAGCGTCAGCCGGTCCACCTTCGGATGCAGCGAACAAATGCCGTTCGACAGCCGGTGCGGCAGCATCGGGATCACCCGGTCGACCAGATAGACGCTGCAGCCGCGGTTGTACGCTTCCTCGTCGAGCCGCGAGTTCTCGCGGACATAATAGCCGACATCGGCGATATGCACGCCCAGCAGCAGGTTGCCGTTCGGCAGCCGCTCCACATTGACCGCGTCGTCAAGGTCTTTGGCGTCCTCGCCGTCGATGGTGACGATGGTGCGGTCCCGCAAGTCCCGGCGTCCCTGCTGGACGATCTCTTCCTCCCGGATCGAATCCGGAACCGCTTCCGCCTCGGCCATCACTTCCGCCGGAAAAGCCTCCGGCAGCCCGTGCTTGCGGATAATGCTCAGGATGTCGACGCCCGGATCGTCCTTATGCCCGAGAATTTCGATCACTTCGCCCTCGGCGGCGGAGCGTCCTTCCGGGTAGTGGATAATATTGACGACGACCTTTTGCCCCGTCACCGCGCCGTGAAAACCCTCCGGCCGCACAAAAATATCCTTGTTGATCCGCTTGTCGTCCGGCAGCACGAAACCGTAGCTCTCGTGGTTTTCGAAGACGCCGACGACCTGCGTCACCGCGCGCCTTACGATGCGCACGACTTCCCCTTCCAACCGGGAGCCGGCATTGCTCTTCGACGTGATCCGCGCCAGCACGATGTCGCCGTTCATGGCGCCCTTCAAGTCGTTGGCATGAATATACAAATCCGGATGGCCCGGCTCGTCGGGCAGCACAAAAGCAAACCCTTTGGCATGCGCCTGCAGCCGGCCCCGCACCAGATTCATCCGTTCCGGCACGCCGTAGCGCTCCGTCCGGGTCCGCATGATTTTCCCCTGTTGTTCCAATTCGTTCAGCATCCGCAAAAACGCTTTAAACTCCGCGGCGTCCGTAATCTCAAAATGTTTCTCCAGCTCCTGGTACGTTAACGGTTTATATGCGCTCTCCCGCATAAAGCTGAGCAGTTCCTGCTCCGTACACAATGGCACCCGCATCACCTCGTCTTGTTATAGTATTTACGCTTTCGAATCCCGGCAATCAGAAAGACCGAAGCATTAGGGGCCCAAAAATGAAATAGTTCGCGAAATTCTTCTTCCGGCCGTCATTGAGACATGGTATATTCGCGATCATATAAAAAAAACGAGAAGCAACCGCTCCCCGTTCTTATTCCGTTCATCGTTAAACCGTTACGACGTAAGCGACGATCAGCGACAGAATGAAAAATCCGGCCGCAAGACCCACCGTCAAACGCTGCAGGAACAGATCCAGTCCCCGTGCTTTCTGTTTGCCGAACAAATGTTCCGCACCCCCGGAGATGGCGCCCGACAGCCCTGCGCTCTTCCCGCGCTGCAGAAGGACGACGGCGATCAAGCCAAGCGAGAAAATAACCAGCAAAATTTTCAGAGCGATTTCTAATGCACCCATTGCTTCCACCTCCAGTACGTAGCAGACAACAGTATTTTCATTTTAGCACAGCGGAGCCCGGGTGACAACCCGGAGGATGCAGCGCCCACAGGATGGACCGCACCGCAAGCGAGGCTGCCTCTCCAGCGGCCGGCGCCGGAAAGCGTTCGCCCGGATCGAAGCGTCTTTTGCAACCCGCCGCGCATGGTGTACACTCTTTATGAAGATGTTTGCGAAAAATAACCATCAATCCCAAAGGAACGTGTGCGGATGGATATTGCCGATGCTTTGCAAAACTTGACCGAAGAAGACCTCCGCGCCTGGCTGGAACGATACCGTTCGCTCGGGCCGCTGCCCGGGATTCTGCTCACCTTCGCCAAGTCGTTCGTGCCGCCGCTTCCCACCCTGCTGATCGTGGGCGTCAACGCCGCGGTATACGGCTTGTGGCTCGGCTTTCTCTACTCCTGGATCGGTATAGTTGCCGGCTGCATGACCACATTTTGGATTGTGAGAAAAATGGCCGGGCACCCGCTCCTGGACCGCTGGGCCCGCAGGCCCAAGGTGCAAAGAGGCGTCCTGTGGGTCAGGCGCAATGCGTTCAGCTACGTGTTTCTGCTCAGCCTTTTACCCGTCGGGCCGTTTGTCGTCATCAACATCGCGGCGGGTTTGGCCCGCATGCCGATCCGGTCTTTTCTGATCGCCATCGCCTTCGGCAAAGCGGTCATGGTCATGGCCGTCTCGCTCATCGGATACGACTTGTCCCGATTCGTCAGGCATCCGGTCCAGCTTCTGTATATCGCGCTGCTTGTCGCGGCCTCGCTGTGGATCAGCAAAAAAATCGAAGCCGGATTTGCGCGCAAAGCGCAGGAAAAGCCGCTGCCGCCCGAACCGGAAAAGGAATGAATGGCCTGAAGCTTTCGCCGCGGCGGCCGCGTCCAATGACTCGGTTGCCGCATGTCTCCGTACCGCAACAAAAAACGCCCGGTTCCCTTTGCAGGGAACGAGGCGGATGGTTTTAGCGATTCCGTTTTCCCGCGGCTCTGCGGTTTGATCCCGGTTTCCCCGGATGCTGAAACAGGGGCAGCAGTTGTTCCCCGGTTGATCCCAATTTCACTTTCCCGGCAGATCTCGGCTACCCCCGGTTTTGTCGCCTCTTTCAGCGTCCTCTCAAACGTAACCGCGGTTTTTGAACCACGCGAAGTTCAGCTTGGCGCTTTCCAGAGAGCTGACGTCGTACCGTTCCTGTTCGATAATGACATACTCGACACCCGCCTCTTCGCAAGCCGCCAGCGCCGAATCCCAGTCGACCGTGCCGCGTCCGATCTCGGTGTCGACGCCGTCCTCCTTGAAGTCCTTCGCATGGACGACGGGCACCCTTCCCGCATATTTGCGGACGTATGCCGCCGGATCCTGGCCGCCTACCTTCACCCAGCCAAGGTCGAATTCGGCGAACAGCAGCTCGGGCGCAACCCGTTCCAGCAGATGATCGATCACGGGCTTGCCGCCGACCGTCTTGAATTCAAAAGCATGGTTATGGTACCCGAATTGCAGACCGGCTTTGGTCACCGTTTCGGCCGCCTCCTGAATCGCCGCCGCAAACTTCGCCACATCGTCCTCCGTCGGTTCCTCCGCAAGCGGGTAGGACGGGACGATAAACCGTTTCAAGCCGAGTTCCAGCGCGTATTCGATTTGCTGCTTCAGATGCTCGCCCACTTTGTCCGGTTCTTTGAACGGCAGGCCGATATGCGCGGAGGGTGCGTTCAGTCCGGCATCGTCGAGCGCCCGGCGCACTTCGCGCGCGGAGAACCCGAACGTCCCCGCCAGCTCCACGTTGCGGTAACCGATTTCCGCCACCTCGCGGATCGTGCCGAGAAAGTCGCGTTCGCTGCGATCGCGAACGGAATAAAGCTGAATGCCCAATTGTGGCTTGCTCATCGGAATGGCCTCCTGAGAACTCGATTTGCGCTTGCCTCGGCAAACGCATGTCTATATCCCCCATTATAAGGAAAACGCCTTCTTGTTCGAATCGCTGTTTTGGCTATCTTCTTATGGCATTTGGTCCCCATGGCCCGCCGGGANAAGAAAAAGACAGACCCGAGCGCAACGGCAGTCGGATCCGTCTTTCGAAGGGAATGTATGGATGAAGCGCGGCCCAAGAATTACTTGAAGCTGCGCAGGTTGTAGAACGCGGACTTGCCGGCGTATTGCGCCGTAGCGCCCAGACGGTCTTCGATGCGGAGCAGCTGGTTGTACTTCGCAACGCGGTCCGTACGGGACGGAGCGCCGGTTTTGATTTGGCCGGCGTTGGTTGCAACCGCGATGTCGGCAATCGTGCTGTCCTCGGATTCGCCGGAGCGGTGGGAGATAACGGCGGTGTAGCCCGCGCGTTTCGCCATTTCGATCGCGTCGAACGTTTCGGTCAGGGTGCCGATTTGGTTGACTTTGACGAGAATGGAGTTGCCGATGCCCTTCTCGATGCCTTGGGCCAGACGCGTCGTGTTCGTGACGAACAGGTCGTCGCCGACAAGCTGAACTTTGCCGCCCAGTCTTTCGGTCAGCAGCTTCCAGCCTTCCCAGTCGTCCTCGGAGCAGCCGTCTTCGATCGTGATCAGCGGATATTTCTCTACCCAGCTTGCGAGCAGATCTACGAATTCTTCGGAGGTGAAGGACTTGCCTTCGCCTTCCAGATGGTATTTGCCGTCTTTGTAGAATTCGGTGGAAGCGACGTCCATGCCGAGGAAAACGTCAACGCCCGGTTTGTAGCCGGCTTTTTCGATAGCTTCGATAATCGTAGCCAGCGCTTCTTCGTTGGAGCCGAAGTTCGGCGCAAAGCCGCCTTCGTCGCCTACGGCCGTGCTCAGGCCTTTGGATTTCAAAACGGCTTTCAGGGAGTGGAAAATTTCCGCGCCCGTGCGCAGCGCTTCCTTGAAGGACGGAGCGCCGACCGGCAAAATCATGAACTCTTGCACGTCGACGTTGTTGTCCGCGTGCGCGCCGCCGTTGACGATGTTCATCATCGGAACCGGCAGCACTTTAGCGTTGAAGCCGCCCAGGTATGCGGACAGCGAAACGCCCAGCGCGTCGGCCGCAGCGCGGGCGACGGCGATCGAGACGGCCAGAATCGCGTTCGCGCCCAGCTTCCCTTTGTTCGGCGTGCCGTCCAGCTCGATCATTTTGCGGTCGACGGCGACTTGATCCAGCGCGTCGAAGCCNATGATTTCCGGCGCGATCACCGTGTTGACGTTCTCCACCGCTTTCAGAACGCCTTTGCCCAGGTAACGGCTCTTGTCGCCGTCGCGCAGCTCAACGGCTTCGTAAGCGCCGGTGGAAGCGCCGGACGGAACGATAGCCGTGCCGCGCGCGCCGGATTCCAGAGTGACTTCGACTTCGACGGTCGGATTGCCGCGGGAGTCCAATACTTCACGAGCGTACACATCAGTAATGATCGTCATCGGTTAACACTCCTGTTTGTTCGTATTTTGAGGCCGCCCCGCCGCCCCGAAAGGGCGCGGCGGACGCGGCTTAAGCCTTGATCAGCGATTGGCCCGTCATTTCCGCCGGCTGCGGAAGACCCATCAGCGCCAGCAGCGTCGGCGCGACATCCGCCAGGATGCCTCCGTCGCGCAGCGTCAGGCCGGGCTTGGTGACAATGCAAGGCACCGGGTTCGTCGTATGCGCCGTGTGCGGACGGCCGTTCTCGTCGATGACCATGTCGGCGTTGCCGTGGTCGGCGATGATCACCGCGACGCCGCCCTTCGCCAGCACCGCGTCGACGACGCGGCCGAGGCATTCGTCCGTCGCTTCCACCGCTTTGATCGTCGGCTCCAGCATGCCGGAGTGGCCGACCATGTCCGGGTTGGCGAAGTTCAGGATGATGGCGTCGTGCTTGTCGGCTTCGATTTCCTTCACCGCCGCGTCCGCAACCTCGTAGGCGCTCATTTCCGGCTTCAGGTCATAGGTCGCCACCTTCGGCGAGTTGATCAGAATCCGCGTCTCGCCGGGAAGCTGAATGTCGCGTCCGCCGCTGAAGAAGAACGTGACGTGCGGATACTTCTCGGTCTCGGCGATGCGAAGCTGCGTCTTGCCGTGCTGAACNAGCACTTCGCCGAACGTGTTGTCAAGCTCCTTCGGCTTGTAGGCGACATAGCCTCCGATGGTCTCCGAGAACAGCGTCATGCAGACGAAATACAGGTCCTTCGGCTGCTTCGGACCGCGGTCGAAGCCGCGGAAGTCTTCGTTCGTAAACACTTGCGACAGCTGGATCGCCCGGTCCGGACGGAAGTTGAAGAAGATGACCGAATCGCCCGATTCCACCAGGCCGACCGGCTTGCCGTCCTCGCCGACGATGACCGTCGGCAGCACGAACTCGTCCAGAACCGACTTCTCGTACGATTCCTTCACGGCCTGCACCGGGTCGGTTGCGGTCGGTCCTTCGCCGTACACCATCGCGCGGTACGACTTTTCGACCCGCTCCCAGCGCTTGTCGCGGTCCATCGCATAGTAGCGGCCCTGGATTGTGGCGATTTTGCCGACGCCGACCTCGGCGATCTTCTCCTGCAGCTGCTGCAGGTAGCGGACCGCGCTGTCGGGCGCCACGTCGCGTCCGTCCAGAAACGCGTGAATGTAAACGTCCTCGATCTGTTCCTTCTTGGCAAGGTCCAGCAGCGCGAACAGATGCGCAATATGGCTGTGCACGCCGCCGTCGGAGAGCAGCCCGTAGAAATGCAGCTTTTTGCCGTTCTCTTTGGCGTGGCGGACCGCCCCCAGCAGCGTTTCGTTGGTGAAGAAATCCCCTTCGCGGATCGACTTCGTGATTCGGGTCAAATCCTGATAGACGATCCGGCCCGCGCCGATGTTCAGATGGCCGACTTCGGAGTTGCCCATCTGGCCTTCCGGAAGCCCGACGGCTTCCCCTTGCGCGGTAAGCTGCGTATGCGGATATTGTGCCCAATACTTGTCGAAGTTCGGCTTTTTCGCTTGCGCGACCGCATTGCCCTCCACTTCGTCCCGCAGGCCGAAGCCGTCGAGAATGATCAGCGCAACCGGTTTCGGAGCTTGNCTCATCTTACTTCGCCCCCTCGACGAGCGCAATGTACGAAGCCGGCTCCAGGCTGGCTCCGCCGACGAGCGCGCCGTCGATTTCGGATTGGCCGAGGTACTCGGCCACGTTGTTCGGCTTGACGCTGCCGCCGTATTGAATCCGGATCTTGGCGGCNGCCTCCTCGCCGAACAGGCCGGCGACGACGCTGCGAATATANCCGATCACTTCGTTNGCGTCCTCGGCCGTCGAAGATTTGCCCGTGCCGATCGCCCAGATCGGCTCGTACGCAATAACGGCCTGTGCGGCTTGCTCGGCGGTCAGCCCTTTAAGCGCGCCTTCGGTTTGAACCTTGCATACGTCCTTCGTTTTGCCCGCTTCGCGTTCTTCGAGCTTTTCGCCCACGCAGATAATCGGAGTCAAGCCGTGCTTGAAAGCCGCGAACACCTTTTTGTTGACGATCTCNTCGGTTTCCGCGAAATATTGGCGGCGTTCGGAGTGGCCGATGATGACATAGTGAACGCCGAGGTCTTTCAGCATGACGCCGCTGATCTCGCCGGTAAAAGCGCCGCTGTCCTCGAAGTGCAGGTTTTGCGCGCCGATTTTGATCGTCGTGCCTTTCAGCGCGTCCGCGAGCGCGGGCAGCGCGGTGAACGGAGCGCAGATGACGCTCTCGACGCCGTCGATCTCCGCCTTGCCTTTCACTTCGTTCGCGAAGGCAATGGCCTCTCCTGCCGTCTTGAACATTTTCCAGTTGCCCGCAATAATCGGAGTTCTGCTCATATTCTCAACCTCACTTGTCGTTTAGCGCCACAACGCCCGGCAGGGCTTTGCCCTCCATGAATTCGAGCGACGCGCCGCCGCCGGTGGAAATATGGTCCATCTTGTTCGCCAGGTGGAACTTCTCGGCAGCCGCCGCCGAATCCCCACCGCCGATCACCGTGTAGGCGGACGTATCGGCGCAGGCTTGCGCTACCGCGCGGGTGCCGTGAGAGAACGGCTCGATTTCGAACACGCCCATCGGTCCGTTCCAGACGACGAGCTTGGAGTTTTTGATGACGTCCGCGTAAATTTCGCGGGTTTTCGGTCCGATGTCGATGCCTTCCCAGTCCGCCGGGATGGCGTCAACAGGGACGACTTTCGTATTGGCCGAAGCGCTGAATTCGTCCGTTACCACGACGTCTACCGGGAGATAGAAGTTTTTGCCGAGCTTCTTCGCTTTCTCGATGAATTCGAGCGTCAAGTCGAGCTTGGAATCGTCGCACAGCGATTTTCCGATCTCGTAGCCTTTTGCCTTGAAGAACGTGTAGGAAAGACCGCCGCCGATGATGATGTTGTCCGCAATTTCGATCATTTTGTTGATGACGTCGATCTTGTCCTTGACTTTGGAGCCGCCGACGATCGCCGTGAACGGGCGCTCCGGGTTGTTCAGCGCGCGGCCGAGCACGTCCAATTCCTTCTCCATCAGCAAGCCGGCGACCGCAGGCAGGTGATGCGCGATGCCTTCCGTCGAAGCGTGCGCGCGGTGCGCGGCGCCGAAGGCGTCGTTGACGTACAGGTCGGCCAGTTCGGCAAAGGCCTTGGCCAGCTCGGGATCGTTCTTCTCTTCGCCGGGATAGAAGCGTACGTTCTCCAGCAGCAGGACGTCGCCGTCATTGAGCGCGGCAACCTTCGCCTTGACGGCGTCGCCAATCGCTTCGTCCGCTTTGGCTACAGGCTTGCCCAGCAGCTCGGACAGACGCGCGGCGACCGGCGTAAGCCGAAGCTCTTCCACAACCGCGCCTTTCGGACGGCCGAGATGGCTTGCGAGAATGATTTTGGCGCCGCGTTCGATCAGATACCGGATCGTCGGCAGCGTCTCGCGGATGCGGGTGTCGTCCGTAATGCTCCCGTTCTCGAGCGGCACGTTGAAGTCAACCCGCACAAATACTTTTTTGCCTTGAACGTCTACGTCGCGTACGCTTTTTTTGTTCATGGTCAGCTCTCCTTCAGAGTTAGTCGGCTCTCAAACGAAAGCGGCCTTACGGACCGGCACGTCAAAGAGCAAACCCCGTATATCCAAGTAAAACGGCTGCGCCGTCCGTTTCCCGGGGCGCACCCGTTTTAGCGGAGCCGATTCGGAGAAAGATAAAGGACATCATCTATTTCCCGAATCGCGGAGGAAGAGGAGCGTGCGCCTCCTCTTCCGTTGCGGCTATATGGCTTTTGGGACGAATTACAGGCCTTTGCTTGCGATGTAAGCGGCCAGATCGACGACGCGGTTGGAGTAGCCCCATTCGTTGTCGTACCAGGAGACGACTTTAACCAGGTTGCCTTCCACGACCATCGTGGACAGCGCATCGATCGTGGAGGAAGCCGGATCGCCGTTGTAGTCGCTCGAAACGAGCGGCTCTTCGGAATANTTCAGAATGCCTTTGAGCGGGCCTTCCGCAGCTTCNTTCAGCGCGGCGTTGACTTCTTCGACCGTTACGTTGACTTTCAGCTCGGCAACCAGGTCGGTAACGGATACGTTCGGCGTCGGAACGCGCATCGCCATGCCGTTCAGCTTGCCTTTCAGTTCCGGCAGCACGAGGGCAACCGCCTTGGCAGCGCCCGTCGTGGACGGAATGATGTTCTCTGCGGCAGCGCGGGCGCGGCGCAGGTCTTTATGCGGCAGGTCCAGCACTTGCTGGTCGTTCGTGTAGGAGTGAACCGTCGTCATCATGCCTTTGACGATACCGAACTTGTCGTTCAAAACTTTGGCGAACGGAGCCAGACAGTTGGTCGTGCAGGAAGCGTTGGAGATGACGTGGTGAACGGCCGGGTCGTACTTTTCGTGGTTGACGCCCATAACGATCGTGATGTCTTCGTTCGTAGCCGGAGCGGAGATGATGACTTTCTTCGCGCCGCCTTTCAGGTGCANTTCGGCTTTTTCCTTGGCGGTGAAGATACCCGTCGATTCGACGACGATTTCAGCGCCTACGGAAGCCCAAGGCAGAGCGCCCGGATCGCGTTCCGCGAATACTTTGATCGTTTTGCCGTTGACGATCAGCGCGCCGTCGGCGACTTCGACCGTCGCGTTCAGCTTGCCGTGCGTCGTATCGTATTTCAACAGGTGCGCCAGCGTGTCTACGCTCGTCAGGTCGTTGATCGCCACAACTTCGACATTCGGGTTGTTCAGCGATGCGCGGAATACGTTGCGTCCGATGCGACCGAAACCGTTAATACCGATTTTAACACTCATGAATGGTTCCTCCTTGACATTCTGTTGTTCAAATTTGATCTATATCAGGCGCTCTGAAACATTGCGCCCAGACCACCATCGCATTTGCCCGGCTGCCGGCTTGGTCAGCCGTGCTTCAAGGCTTCCTCCGCCGCCGCTTCGTCGGTGACGAGAATGTCGTCATGCCCGAACCGCAGCACCGCGGCGATCGCCTCGCCCTTGCTTCGTCCGCCCGCAAGTCCGATGACCGTTTCGGCGGCTTCGATGTCTTCCAGCCTGAGCCCCGCAGTCGCCATCCGATGGATGACGGCTCCGTTCTTGTCAAAGTAGTACCCGAACGCCTCCGCGAGCGCCCCGTCTTTCAGAAGCTCCCGAACGGTATCCGCGTCGAGCTTCCGCCGCCGGGCCATCGTGATCGCGTCGCCGATGCCGTGTACAACGATGCGGGCCTTTCGGATCATGTCCACCACTTCCCGGACGTTCGGCTCCTGCATGATCGTCTGATAGGCTTCCTCGCTCAGATGGTCGGGAACGTGCAGCATCCGGTAGCGCGCTCCGGTGCGCTTGGCCAGCTCCGAGGCGATCGTGTTCGCTTGGTATTCGACGCTCTCCCCGAGGCCTCCCCTGGCAGGCACGAACCAGTTGTCCGTCAGCGGGGCCTGCACTTTGATCTGGGCGGCCATTCGCGCCATCGTCGTGCCGCCCATGACGGCGACGATATCGCCGGGCGAGAGCGACTGGCTGAGCACCCGGCTTCCGGCCCGGCCGATCTCCCGCTTCGCATCTTCCGAAACGTCGGAATCCCCCGGCACGACCACGACCTTGCGCAGCCCGAACTTCAGCCGGACNGCTTCTTCGAGCTCCGAAAGCCCGAACACTTCCTTGACGAACGGTTCCAGCTCCTCGAGCAGCCGCCTGCCGGATTCGGTAAGCGTCATTCCGGTCGTTCCGGTCTCAAGCAGACCCTGCTCGCGCAAGATGTCGAGCTCGGAGCGAAGGGTGCGTTCCGTAAGATCGAGGCTTGCCGCCAGCGTTCTTCTGCCCACGGTTCCGGAAACGAGAATTTGGTGCAGGATTTTGTAACGCTTTTGCATGACCTGCACCAAATCCGGCACAAGCTTTTTTTGAATATGAAGGATGTTCTGCATGTGCATGTTACCGGCCTCCCCTGATGCCGGATGGAGTCGGCACGAATGCGGGCNTNGAGGCTGGACGCTAATCGTCCCGCTACTGCATTTTAAGTCCCNCCATTATTTTAATCCAACTTCACGCCGCTTGCAAGAGCAACCGGCCCTGCGAATCGGGACTGAATTTCTTTTCGCGGAGGCTCTTGCTTTTTGTTGGCGTTTGGCCTATAATAACTNTTGCTGTCAAACTTGCAGCGCACGGTTTATCCTTTCAAGTATGCGCCCGTGGTCCAAAGGATATGACGCAGGCCTCCGGAGCCTGAGATTGGGGTTCGATTCCCTACGGGCGCGCCAATGNTCAATCTAATAGCAGCCCTTCATGGGTTNAAGCGGCCGGCTGATCAAGATAGCTGGTTTTTTTCTGCCCTTTGTTTGACCTTTTTTGACTTTTTCGTTTGGATGGTTTATGATGGAATCACTTCACAATCAAACGAAGGAGGATGAATCGCATGAGTTTCATTCCTATGGTCATCGAACAAACCAACCGGGGAGAACGGGCCTACGACATTTATTCCCGTTTGCTTAAGGATCGAATCATCTTTCTCGGTTCGCCGATAAACGACGCTGTTGCCAACTCGGTCATTGCGCAGATGCTGTTCCTCGCTGCCGACGATCCGGAGAAGGACATCAGCCTTTACATTAACAGTCCCGGCGGATCCATTACGGCGGGGATGGCGATTTACGACACGATGCAATTCATCAAGCCGGACGTCTCCACGATTTGCGTGGGCTTGGCCGCTTCGATGGGCGCTTTCCTGCTNGCGGCGGGCGCGAAAGGCAAACGCTTCGCGCTGCCCAACAGCGAAGTGATGATNCACCAGCCGCTCGGCGGCGCCGAAGGCCAGGCCAGCGATATCGAGATCAGAGCCCGCCGCATTCTGAAAATGCGGGACAAACTGAACCGCATTCTGGCCGAACGGACCGGCCAACCGCTCGAAAAAATCGAAAAGGACACCGACCGCGATAACTTCATGGACGCGGAAACCGCCAGAGAATACGGCCTCGTTGACAAAGTCATCGAGAAATTCTGACGGCTGCGCCCCGCTTGCCCGCCTCCCCCGTTTCGTCCAAACGAGGGGAGGCTTTATTATCATAATCTTTCTCTTTTGTCAACAGGAATTCAAATCTGTGAATCCCCCCTCTGCGAATTTTTCATAACGTGTTATTCTAAGCTAGAGAAACATTCCATAAACAACCATATCTAGCTAAAGCCTAGGAATCTTGCAAAGGGGGGATCCCCATGAGTCGCACGTCGCACATCGTTCGACTGGTACCGCGAACCTCAACCGCAAAAGATTCAGCAACCGCCAGCCGCAGTGCGGACATTCCTGACACCATCGCCGCGCGNAGCTTAAGCGATAAAGCGTCGCTNCTTCGCCCTTTGAATGACGAGCACCTGTTGGAAGTGTACCGTGAAGCCAAGAAGATGAACTTGTCGGCCGAATTCATCGAGTTGCTGGAAGATGCTATCGAGCTCCGCCGCCTGGAGCACAGGCTGAAAGCCTGAATAACATGATTCGGACATGCAAGACAAGATAGATTAGAAACGGTTTAATTTCCACAGTCCGCACGCGCAAAAGCCCCCGGCTTTATTACCGGGGGCTTTTGCGTGGCCGCTACGCCTAAGCGCCGGACCGTCCAATCGGGACTGCAGTTGCTTTAACCGCAACTACATAGCCCATTTCCGCGCTCGTCCCCGTTTTAATTGCTTTAGCAGCAACTACATCGGGCTCCCAGCACGCCAAACCATCCAAGCGGGACTGTAGTTGCTTTAACGGCAACTGCACAGCCCATTTCCGCGCACGCCCCCGTTTTAATTGCTTTAGCAGCAACTACATCGGGCTTCCTGCCTGCCGGACCGGCCAAGCGGACGGGGGGTGCTCCCACCGAAAAAAGAATGCGGACAGATCAGCCCAAAGATGGGATCAACTTTCCTTCCCACGCGAATTGTTCAACCAGAAGCTTTTTACAACATAAAAAAGAGCCGACCCTCCGTAGATTTCACTACTTACGGGCCAGCCCCTGCCGAGCGTTACTTTAATTCGTATTGAACCGTTACGTTTGCCGTAATCTCGATTTGTCCGGACTGGACGGAAGATGAAGCGGCGGAATCGCTTGCCATCATCTTGGCCTCCTTCATCGTGGAGGCTTGCNCGACCGGGATGGGTGCTGCGTCGCCCTGCACGATATGGATGACGCCGCCGAGCTGGCGGTTGCCCGAGGACGCCAGCACGCTCGCCTTGGCGCTAGCGTTTGCCATCGCTTTTTTCAGCGCCTCCAGTTCGTACTGCTCCCGCTTCTCCGTGCCGAACGTCACGCCGTCCATCCGGTTCGCGCCGGATGCCGCAAGCGCATCCAACAGCTTGCCGATCTCGGACAGCTTGCGGTACGTGATTTGCACCTGGTGAAGCGCCACATATCCTTTCAGAACCTGACCGTCTTTCTCCGTGTAATTGTATTCCGGATAGACGTTGAAGTTTGTCGTCTGCACATCCTTTTTGTCGATCGCATACGTTTCGTACAACGTTTTCTCTACGGCCGCGAACTTGTCCGCATTCGCCTGCTGTGCTTCCTTCGCGGTCTGCCCCCGCGTCTCCACCGCAACGTTCACGTAAGCCACATCCGGTTCCACCTTAACCGAGCCTTGGGCTCCAACCGTAACCGTATTGGGCGCATATCCGGCCGACTGCGCAGCAGGCGACTCCGCTTTCGCCGATTCCGCCTCCCCGCGTCCGAAACCGAACCAGCCGATTGCCGTCACCAGGAGAGCAGCCGCAAGGATCATGCCTTTGTTTTTCATCGTTCAAGCCCCTTTCCCTGTTAATCTCCCTAACGCAGCATAGGCGGAAAAGGTTGCAAACATACGCAGACCATGCCAAACACTAAAACGCAACAAGCTCCCTTCCGGGAGCTTGTCGCAAAAGGTCGTTTTTATTGGTTTTCAAGTTCTTCCTTGCTGACCAGCTGAACTAAAGCGGTTACAGCTTGCTCTGCGTCCGAACCCTCGGCACTGATGTATACTTCCGTGCCCGAGCTGATCGCCAGACTCATAATCCCCATGATGCTTTTGGCATTCACTTTCTTGTCGTCTTTCTCCACGAAGACGTCAGAGGAAAATTTATTGGCTTCTTGTACAAATAAAGCCGCCGGTCTGGCGTGAAGCCCCGTCTTAAGCCGAACAACCACCGGCTGTCTCGTCATGGAACGGATACCCCCTGTCTGATTTCGTCCCGATCGCGGGACCTACCGTACCTAGTCTGTCACTTATTATAGCATTGATTCGAACGGTTGCGCCAGACGCTTATGCTCCGCCGTTCCGGATTTTTTCGGCCCACTCGTCGATTTTGCGCAGCCGGTGATTGACGCCGGACTTGCTGACTTGCCCTTTAAGCATATCGCCGACTTCCTTCAAATTCAAATCGGGATGCTTAAGGCGAATTTCGGCAACCTCCCGNAGNCGTTCGGGCAAATTTTCCAGGCCCACTTCCTTCTGCAGAAGCTTGATGTTGTCGATTTGCCGAATCGCGGCCCCGATCGTCTTGTTCAGGTTCGCCGTCTCGCAGTTGACGATCCGGTTGACGGAATTCCGCATGTCGCGCATGATGCGAACGTCCTCGAATTTGAACAGCGCCTGATGAGCGCCGATTATATTCAGAAATTCGATGATTTTTTCGCCTTCTTTGATGTAGAGGATGAAGCCCTTTTTGCGCTCAATGAACCGGGCGTTCAAGTGAAACTTGTTCGCCAGCTCCGCAAGCGACCGGCAGTGCTCCTCATACATCGAGGCGATTTCCAGGTGATAGGACGAACCTTCCGGATTGTTGACCGAGCCTCCGGCCAGAAAAGCTCCGCGCAAATAGGCGCGTTTGCAGCAAGGCTTGCGGATCAGCTCTTTGTTGATTTTGGGATGAAATTGAAAGCCTTCGCTCGTGATCATCAGCTGCTTCAGCAGTTGCTCCACGCCGGCCGGTACCCGCACGATATAGACGTTGTTTTTTTTCAGCCGCATTTTCTTGCGCACGAGCAGCTCTGTCGGCACGGCAAAATGGCGCTTCATTAAGGTGTAGATCCGACGCGCAATCGCGGCATTCTCGGTGGAGATGTCCAGAACGATCCGCTTGTTGGTGAGTTGAACCGTCCCGTTCATCCGAATCAGTGCGGACAGCTCCGCAATCTCACAGCACGGTTCCGCCTCCACCATCGTCAATTCTTTTTTCGTTTGAGCCGCGAAAGACACGACGCTCACTCCTTTCTCAGCATCCAGTTCTCCACCAACTGGTAAATATGTTCGCTTAGCTTGGCTGCATCGTGCCGCAAATAAGTGCGGAACAGAACGAGCCTGTCAGCAATAACCTTGTATCCCTGACGGGTAACCTCGTCCAGGTCCAGATGGACCGCTTTGGCGCCTTGCTCGGCGTACATGCTGTGAACCTGGGGAGGAATTTCTCCGTCGTTAACGATGACATAATCGAACAAATGATGGCCGACGTGCGCATGAATCGCGTTCAAATGATCGCTGACCGAATAATTNTCCGTTTCTCCAGGCTGCGTCATGACATTGCACACGAAAATTTTGATCGCATCGGACGCTACGATCGCTTCCGCCAGCTTCGGCACCAGCAGATTGGGCATAATGCTTGTATAAAGACTGCCCGGTCCGACCAAAATGGCGTCCGCTTCCCGGATCGCCTCGACCGCCTCCGGCAGCGCCTCGACTTGCGCCGGCTCGATAAAGACCCGCCGAATCTGCCTTCCGGCTTTCGGGATGGCAGATTCCCCGGTGACGCAGGTGCCGTCCGTCATTTCCGCCTTCAGCACAATGGCCTGATTCGCNGCGGGAAGCACCCGGCCCCGCACCGCGAGCACCCGGCTCAACTCCCGAATGCCGGTTACGAAGTCGCCCGATATATCCGTTATCGCCGCCAGTATCAGATTGCCCAAACTATGTCCGGCTAGTCCTGTTCCATTATGGAACCGGTAGGAAAGCATATCCGCAAGCAGCGGCTCCGCATCGGCAAGCGCCGTCAGCACGTTGCGGATGTCGCCCGGAGGCGGCATCCGCAGCTCTTCCCGGAGAATGCCCGAACTGCCTCCGTCGTCGGCCACCGTCACAATGGCGGTAATGTCGAGCCTCTTATGCTTCAGTCCGCGAAGCATCACCGACAGCCCCGTCCCGCCTCCAATGACGACGATTCGCGGTTTGCGCCCGGCCCCCTTGGCCGTTATGTTCATCCCTTCACCGCCTCATCCGTGTCGATCGCGATCTGCGTCGCGATGGCTGACGCGCACCGTTTCCGTTTCGCTCGTCCCGAGCGTGCGCCCCAGGTACTCGGCCAGCGCCACCGACCGGTGCTTGCCGCCCGTGCAGCCGATGCCGATTACCACCTGACTCTTCCCTTCTTTATGATATAACGGAAGCAAAAATTGCAACAAATCCAAAAGCTTGGAAAGAAAGCTTTGCGTCTCGGGCCATTTCATCACGTACTCGTAAACTTCGGGATCCTGTCCGGTTCGGGGCCGGAGGTGTTCGACGTAATGAGGATTCGGCAAAAAGCGGACGTCGAAAATCAAATCGGCGTCAATCGGCACGCCGTACTTGAAGCCGAACGAGGTGATGTTCACCGCAATCGCGTTCCGGTCGAGGTTCGTAAAGCGGGCGATAATCCGCTCTTTCAGCTGCGCCGGCTTCAAATTGCTGGTGTCGATGATCTGGGAAGCTCTTCCCTTCAGGTCCTCAAGCAGTTTCCGCTCCAACTGGATGCCTTCGAGCAGCATGCCTTCCGGAGCGAGCGGATGCCTGCGCCGGCTTTCTTTGTAGCGCTGGACCAGCACCGAATCCGTCGCGTCCAGAAACAGAATCTCGCTGTTAATCGTATAATGTTCGCGAATATAATTAAGCGATTCGGACAAGGCGGTAAAAAACTCCCGTCCCCGCAAATCGATCACAAGCGCCACTTTCGCAATGCGGCCCTGCGACTGGTCGATCAGTTCCGCAAATTTCGGAATCAGCACCGGAGGCAGGTTGTCTACGCAAAAGAACCCCAAATCCTCCATGCTTTGCACGGCAATCGTTTTGCCCGCGCCCGACATTCCCGTAATAATGACCAGCGTTGGGTTGGCTCTTAGCGTATCCATATCCAGTCTCCTTCGTCAGAAAGGATTCGCGCCGAATCGTATAATAAAGGCGCCAGCCTGCCGACGCAGGAACGCCGACAGTCAGGCGCACTCTCGATTAGGCCCGGAGGAACAAGCCCGCGGCGCCTACGACACCGGCATTGTTCCCAAGCTCCGCGGCGACGATATCGACGCCGTTTCGCGCCCTGTCGGGCGTCAGCTTGACGAACGCTTCGCGGACCTGCGAGAACAGGAACTCGCCCGCCTTGCTGACCCCGCCGCCGATAATAAACCGCTGCGGATTCACGACGATTGCGACCGCCGCCATCGATTTGCCCAGATAGAACGCGGCGCGGCTGACGATTCGCTGCGCAACCTCGTCGCCGTCTTTGGCTGCGTCAAACACATCCTTGGCCGTCAGCTCTTCCACGTATGCGAGCGAAGTCCGGTCTCCCCGCTCCACCGCATCGCGCGCCATGCGGATNATCCCGGTCGCGGACGACACCGTCTCCAGGCATCCCATTTGNGAGCAGCCGCACTGGATCGCTTCCAGATCGGGAACGACCGCCATATGCCCGAGCTCCCCGGCCATGCCGCTGAACCCTTCGATTAACCGGCCGCCAACGATTATGCCTCCGCCGACTCCCGTGCCAAGCGTGTAGCAGACGCAGTCCGCGACACCGCGTCCCGCTCCGCCCCACGCCTCGCCCAGGGCTGCTACGTTGGCGTCGTTGTTGATTTTGACGGCTTTGCCCAGCTTCTCCTGCATAATCTCCTTAACCGGCACCTTGCGGAAAGGAAGATTCGGCGAGAAGTCGATAATGCCGTTCGGAATGTCCAGAAACCCGGCGATTCCGATGCCNACTCCCTGAACCTCGTTCCATTCGTCCGTATCCGGCGGAACGAGTTCCCTTACGTACGCCGCAATATTGTTCAGAATAGCCTCCGTACCCCGGTCCGTCTGCGTCGGACCTTCGTAGATGCGGAGCAACTGACCGTCAGCGTTGCATAAACCGACTTTGATCGCTGTACCGCCCAAATCGACGCCGACGTATAAAGCTTGAGACATAATGGCTGACACCTCGGATAAGTTAAGATGAAGTATGGTTAGCTGAGGGTATGGCTCCAGTCGTGAACGGCCGAACCTTCAAGGAATTTCTCGCAATCGAGCGCCGCCATGCAGCCGCTGCCCGCCGCCGTGATCGCTTGACGGTACTTGGTGTCCTGAACGTCGCCGCAGGCGAAGATTCCAGGCACGCTTGTTTCCGTCGAGCCCGGCTTCGTCACAATATAGCCCAGTTCGTCCGTTTCAACCTGTCCGCCGAGGAACTTCGTGTTCGGCGTATGGCCGATCGCGACGAATACCCCTTGCGCTTCGATCAGCTCTTCCTCGCCGCTGGCGTTGTTTTTGACCTTCAGCCCGGTAACGCCGTTTTCGCCCGCGACCACTTCCAGCGGCGTGCGGTTCAGCTTCCAGGAAATTTTCGGATTTTCGCGGCAGCGTTCCTGCATGATCTTCGAAGCGCGCAGCTCTTCCCGGCGATGCACCACGGTCACTTCCGACGCAAACCGGGTCAGGAAGTTCGCTTCTTCCATCGCGGAATCTCCCCCGCCGACGACAATGATCTTCTTGCCGCGGAAGAAGAAGCCGTCGCAGGTCGCGCAGGTGCTGACGCCGCGTCCGACATTGTCCTTCTCGCCGGGGATGCCGAGATATTTCGCGGAAGCCCCCGTCGAAATGATCAGCGTCTCGGCTTCCAGCGTCTCGCCGCCTTCAAGCGACAGCTTGAACGGACGGGAAGACGTCTCGACCGAGTTGACCCAGCCGGTACGGAATTGAGCCCCGAACCGCTCGGCCTGCTTGCGCATGTTGGCCATCAGCTCGGGACCCATAATGCCTTCCGGGAACCCGGGAAAGTTCTCGACCTCCGTGGTCGTGGTCAGCTGGCCGCCGGGCTCGGGCCCTTCGATGACGAGCGGCTTCAGATTCGCGCGGGCCAAGTAGATCGCCGCAGTCAATCCCGCCGGTCCTGTACCGATGACTATCGTTTTGTACATCATTCTCTCCTCCTTGGTGGCAATGGCNCGCCGNCAATCCTNTTCTAACTGTAATAATTATTGTAACAGTCGACCCTTCTTTCCGCAACCTGGCCAATAGCGGCGCTTCCGCGCTCGGCGATTCCGGGAAGGCTGCCGCCTATTATTCCCCGAACGTGGCGCTGCTGCGCTTCAGCTTCTCGCGGATGCCGCAAACTTCGTCAATGAGATTCGCGTAACGGCTGATGCTCGCCTGGGAGGCGCCGTAACGGCTGACCAGGTCGGCATACGTGATCGGCCTGCGGTGCATCTTCGCCGTCCAATATTCCAGCGCCGCCGCCCATCCGGAAGGCTTGAGCAGCTTCGGCACGCTGGGATAGACGCGGGACAAATAATCGACCCACAGCGTCATCATGTCGTGCTGCTGAACGACGTCGTAGCGGCCGGCCATCTGCTCCATCGCCAGCTCCAACACCGCCTGCCAGGCGCTGTCCCAGATCGGCAAATTCGCCGATTTGCGGCGCGACTCGAGCGTCAGCGTCCTACCTCCGTAAACGACCGTCAGCGCATCCTGCACGCCGATCGAACGCAGCACCAGCACGGCGACGCGCTTCAGCTCGTCTTCTTCCCCGGGATCGACCAAAAACGCCTTCAGCGCGTCGATCACTTCCTCGTCGGCCACAAGCCCGAGCGCCTGAATCACCTGCGCTTTGGTGTTGCGGTCGCCGTGGCGAAGCGCCCAGAAAAACGACGAACGGATAAGCGGATTGCGTTTCAGCGCGTCGGGCACCATTTCCGGATGCTGCTCCCACTGGCGGAACTGCTCGTCGAAGGGAAGGTGGAAATGGTAATGCGACGGCGCAGGATACTCGCCGCTTCGCATCGCGTCCAGCTTGCCCAAGTAAAACGGAGGCACTTCCGATTCCGGATCGAGGCGCGCGGCCTGCTTCCAAAACCGCTCGGCATCGTCGTAGCGCCGGATGTTCGCCGCGGCGACGGCCGCGAAATGGTGCAGGCACGGCTCGCCCGACAATTCCCCGGAACGCAGCAGCCGCCGGAAATGCCGGTACGCTTCGCCGTGCTCTCCGACGATTCCAAGCGTCGTCGCCAGCTTGAAGACGTGCTCCGGGTGGAAGGGAATCGTTTTCTTCAGCAGGGCGATCAGGCCCTTCAGTTCGCCGTGGTTCGCATGCTGATAAAAGATCGCCAGATTGCAAAGCGCATGGAGGTTCCCGGGGTCCGCCTCGAGCACCTCGCCGATCGTCTGGACGGACTTGTCGAACAGCCCCATGTAGTAGTATGCCAAGCCCAGATTATTGCGCGCAGCCAGAAAGTCGGGCTGGCGCTCGAGAATTCCTTCCAGAATCCGCACCGCTTCCGCAAAGCGCCCGGCCTCAAGCAGTTCGCGGGCTTTGTCGTGGGCGTACAGATTTTCCCGCGACTTGATCGTCGTCAGCTTGGTCGGGCGGTTCAGCTCATAATTGAGCAGGTCGAGCAACTCGTCGGACTCCTCCAGAAAATGGCCTTCCAGATCGTTCTCCAAATATTGGACAAGCGCGTCCTCCGCCGCTTCGTACTGCTCCATGTTGGCATAATTGTTCGCCAAATAGTAATAGCATTCCGTCATGGCCGGATCGATCCGGTCCAGGACGGAACGCAAAATGTCGTTCGATTCCTCGTACCGGCCCATCTCCGACAAAATGCCCGCCATATTGCAATGGTTGACCGGGTTGTCCGGTTCGTACTCCACCGCGCGCCGGAAATACTTCAAAGCCTTGTCGTAGTGAAAACGATCCAGCGACTGCACGGCCCGTTCGAAAAAGAAGGTGGCGTCGGGGGAAAACGGAATGACTTTCGGTCGACGGCTCTTCACCGCGCGTTTGCGCTGATTCATCGGCAAGGCTCCTTCCCGGTTGCGTAAATTGGCACGGTTCCGTACGGGCGTTCGTCACGGCCGGCTGCATTACCACGATTATACCATACGCGGAGCATCGTTAAAATAAAATGCTCCCGAAAGCCGGCGAACCCGGCTGCATGCCTTCCCTGCGCGCCCGAAACGCCGCTTGCCCCGAATGCGCCCGCCGCAGCCGCAAACCGGCTTGACTTAGATTTCGATATATCGTTAAATAAATTTATCGATATATTAAAACCCATTTACGGGAGGGGCTGCACAATGCGAGGCAGAGGAGACGGGCATATGCGGTGGGGGCATCACTCGGGGCGAGGCGGAGGCCGGTATTTGGGCCGGGGAAGGCTTCCGGTCATGCTTCTTCGCCTGATCGCGGACGAACCGATGCACGGGTACCAGATGATGAAGGCGCTCGAGGAGCAGTCGGACGGGGCGTACAGCCCGAGCGCAGGCTCGATCTATCCGGCGCTTCAGATGCTGGTGGAGCGGGGGCTGGCCGATGCGAAAGAAGAAGACGGCAAAAAAATTTACGCGATCACCGAAGCCGGCCGCAAATGGCTGGCCGAACATGCGCGCAAAAAGCAGGAGCGGGCGTTTCCGGACGCATCCCCGGAAAACCCGGAAAGCCACCCTTGGTCCGCCGAGGAGCTGCGGCTTGCCGAAGCCGAATGGATTCGCCTGCTCGTCCGCGCGGAAAGCGCGGCCGGATCGCATCCCGACCGATGGGCGGCGCTGCGCCGGGTGTTGGACAAATCCGCGCGCCATCTAAGCGATCTGCTCGATCAATGGGAGCGCCCGCGATGAACCGGAGGGCACAGGCGGCGGCGAAAGCGGCGCCGGGTGGGGCCGCGCCGAGCAAGCGCCGCATCCTCGGCATGTTCCGATACGTCGCCCCGCACATCCGAACTCAATGGAAGCGGATCGTGGCCGCCTTTATCTGCATCGTCCTGATCGCCCTGCTCGAATTCGTCATCCCGCAGCTGACCGGCTATACGATCGACCATGTCATCTCCGAACGGCGGCGGGCGGAGCTTGCCTGGATCGCGGCGGGCATTATCGGCACGGCCGTTCTGCTCGGCTTGTTC
>JGI25331J36430_1000525_pt1 | contig 23563 bp, 19 predicted proteins | sample HigsolmetaAR206D_FD_36430 | JGI IMG/M metagenome (IMG submission 36430) | reverse complement strand
GCCGTCACGTCCGGGGCGACCCGGGCCATACAGAACCCGGCTTACAGGCCGGCTGGCACCTTTCTTCCCCCGCTGTCATCGCAGCAGCTGCGGAGCGCGCCGGCGCCCCGCGTCCTCGTCCGTTCCGCCCTTTCTGCCACGCGCTGCCGCGCGGGCATGGGAGCGTGCGCCCCCGCGACAGGCATCTGGCACGCCGTCGGTCGCGGGCCCGGACGGATCACCTGCCGGAAATCATTGCCCCGATTGCGAAAATTCTTTGAGCAAGCCCCCGCGAGGAGGGCTTCCGAAACGCTTCGTTAACCATGTCGCGCTGTCATCGAAGCTGCTTCGACGCTTGCGCCGGAGTGCTCGATTCCATTGACGACCATAATTTCCCATGATATCCCAAATCATCCCGTCGCTGGACGTCTGGTTCGAGCTTCGCGGGGCCTGCGCCGGGGCGGCGCCGGGCTCGCGGCCGGTCGGATTCGGCGTTGGCGGCGGGGTGGGGTGCGGCAGTTGGGCCGTGGCTCTGGTGGAAGCGAACGGTGCCGTAAGGGCAGGGGGCCATGGACCGCTTCGTGTCCAACTTCACGAACCGGGTGGACGCGAAGGGGCGCGTTTCGATCCCTGCGCCGTTCCGGGCCGTGCTGGCGCGCGACGGTTTCGANGGTCTCTATGTGCATCCGGCGCTCGACGCGCCGGCTCTGGATGCGGGNGGCAACGCCCTGCTGGCGGAGATCGATGCCCTTCTGTCGACGCTTTCACCCTATTCGGAGGAGCGCGACCATCTCTCGACCGCACTCTTGGGCACCAGCGAGGTGCTCAAGATCGATCCGGAGGGGCGCGTGATCCTCACCGACACGCTCAGGGAGCATGCGGGGCTGACCGACGCGGTCACCTTCGTGGGCCACGGGCACAAGTTTCAGCTTTGGGAGCCGGAGCGGTTCCGTGCGCATCTCGAGGAGGCGCGCGCCAAGGTCCGGGATCTCAAGAAGTCGCTCGGCGCGGTGAGGGGGTTGGCCACGCCTCTCGCCTCGAGGCNGGGCGGCATGCCTCCCGGAGCGCGGGAATGATGACGGGCCGCGGCGACGGCTCGGCCGACGCCGCTGGCGGACCGGCCCGTCATGTTCCCGTGCTCCTGGGGGAGGTGCTGGCGCATCTTTCTCCGCGCGCCGGCGGTCTCTACATCGACGGCACTTTCGGCGCTGGCGGCTACACGCGTGCCATTCTTGCGGCGGCGCCCGACCTGCGCGTTCTCGGCATCGACCGTGATCCCGACGCCGTCGCGGGCGGGCAGGGGCTTGTGGCCGAGTGCGGCGGGCGGCTGGTGCTCGCCCACGGGCGCTTCGGCAATCTCGATGTGCTGGCACAGGAGGCGGGCTTCGCGCCGGTCGACGGTGTCGTTCTCGACATTGGCGTATCCTCCATGCAGCTCGACGAGGCGGGGCGGGGCTTTTCCTTCCGTCTCGACGGGCCGCTCGACATGCGCATGGAGCAGCGCGGTCCGAGTGCGGCCGACCTCGTCAATACTGCCGACGAGCGCACCCTCGCCGACATCATCTTCCACTACGGCGAGGAACGGCGGTCGCGTGTCGTGGCGCGGGCCATCGTCGAGGCCCGGAAATCTGCCCCCATCAAGACGACGCGCCGTCTGGCCGAGATCGTCGCCGGTGTCGTCCGGGCCGATCCCCACGGCCCGCACCCGGCGACGCGGACGTTCCAGGCCCTCCGGATCGCGGTCAACGACGAACTCGGTGAGCTGGTGCGGGCGCTTGTCGCGGCCGAGCGCATCCTGAAGCCGGGCGGAAGGCTCGTGGTCGTCACCTTCCACTCGCTGGAGGACCGCATCGTCAAGCAGTTCCTGGCTCGGCGCAGCGGCCGCGCGGGNGGCGGCTCGCGGCACATCCCGGGCCTCGCGGGGCCGGAGCCGACCTTCACGCTCGTCTCGCGCGGCGCCGTCGCCCCGCAGGAGGCAGAGGTGGCGGCGAACCCGCGCGCGCGCTCGGCCAAGCTGCGCGCCGGCGAGCGGACGGGCGCGCCGCCGCAGGGCGACGACGAGGCGCTGGCGCTGCTCGCGAGCCTGCCNGAGCCGAAGCGGAGGGGCGGACGATGATCGTACGGTTCCTGCACATCGCCGCCATCGGCGCGCTCGTCGCCTCGGCCGGCTACGCCTATTCCATCAAGTACGACACCATCTACCTGTCCGAGCAGGTGGCGAAGCTCAAGGCGCAGGTGCAGCGCGAGAAGGACGCGATCGCCGTGCTGCGGGCGGAATGGCAGCTCCTCACCCGGCCTGACCGGGTGCAGGCGCTGGCCGCGACCCATCTCGACCTGCAGCCGCTCTCGGTGCGTCAGATCGTGCGNCTGCAGGATGTTCCCGAGCGCAAGCCAGAGGTCGACGCTATCGGACGCAAGCTGGAAGACCTCGGTCTTGCGGCNCCGACCGCCACACCCGGCGCCGCCGACGCCGATGCGCGCACGCCCTCGACCCCCAGCCGGTGATGGAGCCATGCACGACACGGATCCGACCGTCCTGCCGCAGACCCCCGACGAGACGCCNGCCCCGCAGACGCGGGCCGCACGCCTGCGCCGCTTTCTTTCCGGCGTCTTCAGCCTGAGGGCGGAGAAGTCTCAGGCGCGCGTCGGGGTGGTGGCCCTCGGCTTTTCGTGCCTCTTCGTCGTCATCGCCGGGCGTCTCGTCATGCTGGCGGTGACCCCCGACGATCCGGGCGACCTGCGCCGGGCCTCGGCCGAGATCTCCATCGTGCGTCCCGATATCGTTGACCGCAACGGCATCCTGCTGGCGACGGACGTCAAGACCGTGTCGGTCTATGCCGAGCCGCGCAACATCATCGACAAGGACGAAGCGACCGAGCTGCTGACGGCGGTTCTGCCGGACCTCAANGCGCGCGAGCTGCGCGAGAAGCTCGGCACCAAGCGCGGCTTCGTCTGGGTCAAACGCGAGATCACGCCGCGCCAGCAGGCGGAGGTGCATCGTCTCGGCATNCCTGGCATCGGCTTCCTCACCGAGAACAAGCGTGTCTATCCCAACGGCCCGATCGCCTCGCACGTGCTCGGCTTTGCCAACGTTGACAACGAGGGCATCGCTGGCATCGAGAAATACATCGACGGGCTCGGCCTGAGGGCGCTGGCGGGGGCGGGCTTCGCCACCCAGGCGACCGACCTCGAGCCCATCAAGCTCTCCATCGACCTGCGCGCCACGCACGCGNTGCGGGACGAGCTCATCAAGGGCATGGAGAAGTACAAGGCCAAGGCCACTGCCGGGCTCATCCTTGACGTCAAGACGGGCGAGGTCATCGCGCTCGCCTCGCTGCCGGACTTCGACCCGAACAACCCCGTCGAGGCNCTCGATCCCGAGCGGATCAACCGCATCAACGTCGGCGTGTACGAGATGGGGTCGACCTTCAAGGCCATCACCACGGCGATGGCGCTCGACTCCGGCAAGGTCAACATCAACTCCACCTTCGACGCCCGCGGCGTCATGCGGTACGGCCGCTTCACAATCCGCGACTATCACGGGCAGAACCGTATCCTCACGGTGCCGGAGATTTTCATCCACTCGTCCAACATCGGCACGGCCAAGATGGCCCTGACCGTGGGTGTGGAGGGGCACAAGGCGACGCTCAAGAAGTTCGGCCAGCTCGATCGTCTGCGCACGGAGCTGCCGGAGAGTGCGGATCCGATCATTCCCCCGCGCTGGGGCGAGCTCAACACCATCACCATCTCCTACGGCCACGGTCTCGCCGTGGCGCCCATCCAGGCTGCNGCAGGCACGGCGGCCTTGGTCAACGGCGGCTATTTCATCACGCCCACCTTTCTGAAACGCACCGAGGAGGAGGCGAAGGCCATCGCCCGCCAGGTCGTGAGCCCCAAGACGAGCGAGGCCATGCGCTACATCATGCGCCTCAATGCCGAGCGCGGCTCCGCCCGCAAGGCGGCGGTGCCCGGCTATTACGTGGGCGGCAAGACCGGCACGGCCGAGAAGGTCATCAACGGTCGCTACGACCGCACCAAGAACTTCACGACCTTCATGGCCATCGCCCCGGCGGACGACCCGAAGTATCTTTTCGTGGTGCTGTACGACGAGCCCAAGGGCCTGCCGGAAACCTACGGCTACTCCACCGCCGCCTGGAACGCGGGCGTGACCACCGGCAAGGTGATCGAGCGCGTGGCGCCGCTGCTCGGGCTTCCGCCGCGCTTTGAGAAGCCGTACCGGCCATTCCCGGCCATGGCGCAGGCCGGCGCCTGGGGTATCCAATGACGGACACCGCACACATCGACGGTTTCGCCCTCGGCGACATTCTGCCGGATGCTTTCGCCGCGACGCTGCATGCATCTGTGCGCGTGCGGGGGCTCGCCTTCGATTCCCGCAGGGTCCAGCCGGGCGACGTCTTCGTCGCGCTTGCCGGCGCGCGGGAGGACGGCCGACACTACATCGCCGATGCGATCGCGCGCGGCGCCGTCGCCGTGGTTGCGGAAGGTGGCCGGCCGGCGGACCTCCCGTCGGGGGTGGTCTTCGGCTCCGTCATCGATGCGCGCCGGGCGCTCGCGCTCGCCGCCGCTCGGGTCTTTCCCCGACAGCCCGGCACGGTTGTCGCCGTGACCGGCACGAGCGGCAAGAGCTCGGTGGCCGAGTTCACGCGGCAGCTTTTCGCCGCCTGCGGCCATCAGGCGGCGAGCCTCGGCACCATCGGCGTCGTGGCGCCTTCCGGCGCCCATTACGGCTCGCTGACGACGCCCGATCCGCTCGCCCTGCACAGGACGCTCGACAGGCTCGCCGGCGAGGGCGTGACGCACCTGGCCATGGAGGCGTCCTCGCACGGGCTCGACCAGCGGCGGCTTGATGGCGTGCGCCTTGCCGCCGCGGCCTTCACCAACCTCGGCCGCGACCACCTCGACTACCACCCCACCGTCGAGGCCTATCTCACGGCCAAGCTGCGGCTGTTCCAGCGCCTGCTGCCCGAGGGCGCGACGGCCGTCGTCAATGCCGATGCGCCGGAGGCTGCGCGGGTCGAGAGCGTTGCCGCAGCACGGGGCCTGAAGGTCGTCAGCGTCGGCCGCACGGGCCGCGACATCGCCATTGCGGAGGCCGCGCGCGAGGGCTTCTCGCAGCGGCTCAGGCTGGCGCACGGGGGCATGATGCACGAGGTGCTGCTGCCGCTCGCCGGTGACTTCCAGGCCGCGAACGCGGTTGTTGCGGCCGGGCTCGCGCTCGCTGCCGGCTGCGCCATGCAGGACATCGTGCGCGGCCTCGCCGGTCTCGCCGGCGTCAGGGGGCGCCTCGAGCGGGTGGCAGAGGTCAACGGCGCGCTCGTCGTGGTGGACTACGCACACAAGCCCGATGCGCTCGCCCATGTGCTCGATGCGCTGCGACCCTATGCCACCGGGCGGCTGGTCGTCGTCTTCGGCGCGGGGGGCGACCGCGATCCGGGCAAGCGACCGATGATGGGCGCCATCGCCAGCGAGAAGGCCGATGTCGTCATCGTCACGGACGACAATCCGCGCTCGGAGGATCCCGCCGCGATCCGCGCTGCCATCCTCGCCGCAGCGCCCGGTGCGCGCGAGATCGGCGACCGCGCGGAGGCAATCCGCACCGCTGTCCGGGAGCTCGAGCCTGGGGATGTTCTCGTCGTCGCCGGCAAAGGTCATGAAACGGGCCAGATCGTCGGCTCAACGACCATACCCTTTTCCGATCACGAGGCCGTGCTCGCGGCCGTTGCAGATGTAGAACAATGAACGACGCCCTCTGGACAGGCCTCGAAATCCTCGGTGCTCTCGGCGCACGCGCCCACGGCGGCCTGCCCGACACCATCTCCGGCGTCTCGATCGACACGCGCACGATCGCGCCGGGTGATCTGTTCTGCGCGCTCGCCGGCAACCGTGACGGCCACGAGTTCGTGGCCGATGCGCTGGCCAAGGGCGCGGCGGCGGCGCTCGTCGACGAGGCGCATTTTGAGGCCCTGTCGCATCTGGGCCCTCTGCTTGTGGCGCCGGACGTACTCGAGGCGATGCGTGCTGCCGCGCGCGCGGCGCGGGCACGCACGAAGGCACGGATCGTCGCCGTTACCGGATCCGTCGGCAAGACGGGCACCAAGGAGGCCCTGCGCCTCGCCCTCGGCAAGCAGGGCAGGACGCACGCCGCGGTTGCCTCCTACAACAACCACTGGGGCGTGCCGCTGACGCTGATGCGCATGCCGCGCGACAGCGACTTCGGCATCTTCGAGATCGGCATGAGCGCGCCGGGCGAGATCGCCGCGCTGGTGGAGCTGGTGCGGCCGCATGCCGCCATCGTCACCACCGTCGAGCCCGTGCACCTCGAATTCTTCCCCTCGGTCGAGGCCATCGCCGACGCCAAGGGCGAGATTTTCTCCGCCATCGAGCCGGGCGGCGCGGCCATCATCAACCGCGATAATCCCCATTTCGAGCGGTTGAAGCTGCACGCGGCGGCCTCTTCTGCCGGTAGCCTCGTCTCCTTCGGCGAACATGAGGAGGCGGACGTGCGCGCCGAGCGGATCATCCTCAAGTCCGACATGACCATCGTCGAGGCTCGCGTCTTCGGCGAGGCCATCACCTACCGGCTCGGCAGCCCGGGGCGCCACGTGGCGCTCAACAGCCTCGCTGTCATGGCGGCGGTCAAGGCACTCGGCGCCGACATCGCCCTGGCCGGGCTCGGCCTCGGCGACCTTGCGCCAATCGCCGGGCGCGGCGAGCGCACGCTGATGAAGGGGCCGGGCGGCACGATCACGCTCGTCGACGAGAGCTTCAACGCCAACCCCGCCTCCATGCGCGCGGCCATCAACACGCTGTGCGAGGCGGATGTGGGGCTGCGCGGCCGCCGCATCGCCGTTCTCGCCGACATGCTGGAGCTCGGCCCTGACGGACCGGCCCTGCACCGCGCGCTCGGCGAGTTCGTGGCCGAGAGCGGCGTCAATCTCGTCTTCGCCTGCGGGCCACTGATGAAAAACCTGTGGCAGGCTCTTCCGCCNGAGATGAGGGGGCGCTATGCGCAGACCCCCGCGGAGCTCGAGCCGGAACTCTTCGGCGAGTTGCGTGGCGGAGACGTCGTGATGGTCAAGGGCTCCAAGAGCACCTACGTCTCGCGCATCGTCACCACCCTCAAGGAACGCTACCCCCGTGAAGCGGCGCATGCCGAAGCGGACATGTAAGCGGAGTAAAGAAGGGCATGTTCGTCTGGCTCGCCGAATTCAGCGACATCATCCCGGGACTCAACGTTTTCCGGTACATCACCTTCCGCACGGGCGCCGCGACGGCGACTGCGCTGTTCTTCGTCTTCATGTTCGGCCCTGCCATCATCGCCGCGCTGCGCATCAAGCAGGGCAAGGGCCAGCCGATCCGTGAGGACGGGCCCCAGTCGCACCTGCTGACCAAGAAGGGCACGCCCACCATGGGCGGGCTGATGATCCTCTCCGGGCTCGTCGTCTCGACCCTGCTGTGGGCCAATCTCGCCAATCCCTATGTGTGGATCGTGCTTCTGGTGACGCTCGGCTTCGGCGCCATCGGCTTCTACGACGACTATCTCAAGGTCACNAAGCAGTCGCACAAGGGATTCTCCGGCCGCTCGCGTCTCGCCATCGAGGCGCTGATCGCCGGCATCGCCTGCATTGCCATCGTCCTCGTCGCGCGGGCGGACCTGCCGCCGACGCGCGATCTGCTGGCCACCTCCGTCGCCATTCCCTTCTTCAAGGATCTGCTGATCGACCTCGGCTGGTTCTTCATCGCCTTCGGCGTCTTCGTCATCGTCGCCGCCGGCAATGCGGTGAACCTGACGGACGGGCTCGATGGCCTTGCCATCGTGCCCGTGATGATCGCGGCGGCGACCTTCGGCTTCATCGCCTATCTCGTCGGCAACGCCATCTTCTCCAACTACCTGCAGATNAACTTCGTGCCGGGCACGGGCGAGCTNGCNGTCATCTGTGGCGCCGTGATCGGGGCGGGCATCGGCTTCCTGTGGTTCAACGCACCNCCGGCNCAGATCTTCATGGGNGACACGGGCTCGCTCGCCCTCGGCGGCCTGCTCGGCACCATCGCGGTGGCGACCAAGCACGAGATCGTGCTCGCCATCGTCGGCGGCCTTTTCGTCGTCGAGGCGCTTTCGGTCATCATCCAGGTCGCCTCCTTCAAGCTCACGGGCAAGCGCGTCTTCAAGATGGCGCCGATCCACCATCACTTCGAGCAGCTCGGCTGGACGGAACCGCAGGTGGTGATCCGCTTCTGGATCATCTCGGTGGTGCTCGCGCTCGTCGGCCTGTCGACGCTCAAGCTGAGGTGAGGCGATGATCCCCGTCACCTCCTTTGCCGGCAAGCGCGTCGCCCTCTTCGGGCTCGGCGGCTCGGGCCTCGCCACGGCCGAGGCCCTGGTGGCGGGCGGGGCCGAGGTCGTGGCCTACGATGACGGGGAAACGGCGCGCGTCGCCGCCACGGCGCGGGGCATCACCGTCGAGGACCTGCGCGGCATCGCCTGGGACGAGGTCGATGCGCTCGTGCTCTCGCCAGGCGTGCCGCTGACCCATCCCGAGCCGCACTGGACGGTGCCACTCGCCCGTGCAGCCGAGGTCGAGATCATCGGCGACGTCGAGCTGTTCTGCCGCGAGCGGGCGAAGCTGATGCCGGACGTGCCGTTCATCGCTGTCACCGGCACCAACGGCAAGTCGACGACCACCGCGCTCACCGCACACCTTCTCAAGGTCGGGGGGCTCGACGTGCAGACCGGAGGCAACATCGGCACGCCGGTGCTCGCCCTCGAGCCTTTCTCTGCCGGCCGCGCCTATGTGATCGAGTGCTCGTCCTTCCAGATTGACCTTGCGCCTTCGCTGGCGCCGAGCGTCGGCATTCTTCTCAACATCACGCCGGACCATCTCGACCGCCACGGCACGATGGCGAACTATGCCGCCATCAAGGAGCGGCTGATCTCTGCCTCCGCCCTCGCCGTGATCGGCGTGGACGACGACTTCTGCCGGGCCATTGCATGCCGGAGGGTGGCACTCGCCCGGCCGCTCCAGACCATCTCCGTCGAGCGCATTCTGGAGGAGGGCTGGTCGTGGGAGCCGCACTGCATCACCTTGCGGGCGGCGGGGCCGGATGGCTCCACCGCCGTTGAGGCGCGCATCGACCTCTCCGGCATCGGCTCGCTGCGCGGGGCGCACAACGCCCAGAATGCGGCTGCCGCTGTTGCCGCGGCGATGGCGACGGGGGTGGATCTCGGGGTCATCCGCACCGGGCTGGCGAGTTTCCCCGGTCTCGCCCACCGCATGGAGCAGGTCGGGCGGGCCGGCAAGGTGCTGTTCGTCAATGATTCCAAGGCGACCAACGCTGACGCGACCGAGAAGGCGCTCTCCGCCTTCGACGGCGGCATCCACTGGATCGTCGGCGGCAAGGCGAAGGAGGGTGGCATCGCGCCGCTCGCTCCGTTCTTCCCGCGCATCGCCAGGGCCTATCTGATCGGCGCCTCCAGCGATGAATTTGCCGCAACGCTCGAGGGCAAGGTGCCCTACGAGCAGTGCGGCACGCTGGAGGTCGCGGTGGCGCGGGCGGCGGAGGAGGCAGCTGCATCGGCGCATGCCGAGCCTGTGGTGCTGCTGTCGCCCGCCTGTGCCTCGTATGACCAGTTCCGCAACTTCGAGGTTCGCGGCGACCGGTTCCGCGACCTCGTCCTCGGCCTGCCCGGCCTCGTGCCTTTCGGGAAGGAGTGAGCGATGGTCTCGCGCGCAGAACGGACGGTGCTCGCAGACTGGTGGTGGACGGTCGACCGCTACACCCTCGGCGCGCTCGGCGTGCTCATGGTGGCCGGTCTCGTCTTTCTCATGGGCGGCGCGCCTCCCGTCGCCGAGCGGCTCGGGCTGCCCACCTTCCACTTCGTCAACCGGCAGGTGCTCTATCTGGTGCCGGCCATCCTCCTGCTCGTCGGCACGTCGCTGCTGTCGCCGCGCCAGGTGCGGCGCATGGCGCTGATCGTCTTCCTGGCCGGCATGGCGCTCATCGTGGCGGCGCTCTATGTCGGTCCGGAGGTCAAGGGCTCGCGCCGCTGGATCTCGCTGGCCGGCATCACCGTGCAGCCGTCNGAGTTCGTGAAGCCGGCATTCGTCGTCCTCGTCGCCTGGCTGTTCGCGGAGGGCGGGCGGCGCCGGGACATGCCGGGCACCATCCTGGCCGTCCTGTTGCTGCCGCTGACGATCGTGCCGCTGATCCTGCAGCCGGACATCGGCCAGACCATGCTGGTGACGGTGGTGTGGGCCACCGTTTTCTTCGCGGCGGGGCTGCACATCTTCTGGGTCGCCGGCATCGGCGGCATGGGCCTGGCCGGTCTCGTCGCCGCCTACGAGTTCATCCCCCACGTGCGCGCCCGCATCGAGCGCTTCTTCAACGACGACGTGGGCGATACCTTCCAGGTCGACATGGCCATGGAGTCCTTCGCCCAGGGAGGCTGGCTCGGCAAGGGACCCGGCGAGGGCACGGTCAAGCGCATCCTTCCCGACGCGCACACCGACTTCATCTTTGCCGCCACGGCGGAGGAGTTCGGCATTGTCGTGTGCATCGCCATCGTGCTGCTGTTTGCCTTCATCGTCATCCGCAGTCTCATTCTCGCCCAGCGCAACGATGATCCCTTCTGCCGCCTGGCGGTGACGGGCCTTGCGACGCTCTTCGGCATTCAGGCTTCGATCAACATGATGGTGAACGTGCACCTCCTGCCGGCCAAGGGCATGACGCTGCCCTTCATCTCCTACGGCGGCTCCTCGCTGTTCTCGCTCGCCATCGGCATGGGCTTCCTCATCGCTTTGACGCGCCGCAGGCCGCGGGCGGAGATCTTCGACGCCACACCGCGCTGGGGCGAGGTGCGATGAACAGGGATCGCTTCGTCCTCCTGGCCGCCGGCGGCACGGGAGGCCATCTCTTCCCGGCCGAGGCGCTGGCGGCGGCGCTCGGCCGGCATGGCATTGCGGTGGCGCTCGCAACCGACGAACGGGCGGCCGCCTATGCGCACCATTTTCCGGCCGCCGAACGGTTCGTGATCCCCTCGGCGACACCGTCGAGGCGCTCGCNCCTTGCAGCCGCGCAGTCCTTTGTGACGCTGGCGCGCGGCATCTGGCGGGCGCGGAGCCTGATGCGCGAGCGCCGGCCGGCCGTGGTCGTCGGCTTCGGCGGCTATCCCACCGTGCCGCCCGTGCTCGCCGCCACCATGGTCGGCGTGCCGAGCATCATCCACGAGCAGAACGCCGTCGTCGGCCGCGCCAACCGTTTCCTCATGAGCCGCGTCACGGCCATCGCCACGGGCTTCGTCGAGGTGAGGGGGCTGAGCGAGGTCGCGCGCGGCAAGACCACGCACACCGGCAACCCGGTACGCCCCAGCGTGCTCGAGGCCGCGGCCGTCCCCTTCCGGCCGCTCGCGCGCGGCGAGCGCCTCTCGCTTCTCGTCTTCGGCGGCAGCCAGGGCGCGCGGGTGATGAGTGATGTGGTGCCTGTCGCCATCGAGCAGCTCGACGAGATGCGGCGCGCGCGCCTGCACATTGTGCAGCAGGCCCGCCCGGAGGATCTTGAGCGGGTGCGCAGCATCTATGCGCGGCTCGGTGTTTCGTGCGAGGTGGAGCCGTTCTTCAACGACCTGCCGCGTCGTATGGCCGCGGCGCAGCTCGTCGTCTCCCGCGCCGGCGCCTCCACGGTGGCCGAGCTTTCCGTCATCGGCCGCCCATCCATACTCGTGCCGCTNCCCGGCGCCCTCGACCAGGACCAGGCGGCGAANGCCGCGAGCCTCGGGGCCATCGGCGCGGCCGTGGTCATCTCCCAGACGGATTTCACGCCCGCCCGCCTCGCGGCCGAGATCGCGGCGCGCCTCGACGCCCCCGAGGCATTGACGCGGGCGGCCGAAGCGGCCAAGAGCGCAGGCATCACCGACGCAGCGGAGCGTCTTGCCGCGCTTGTCATCCGCATCGGCAAGTTCGCCCAACAAGAAGCCCCGCAAACGGAGACGACGACATGAAGCTGCCGCGCGAGCTCGGCCCCATCCACTTCATCGGCATCGGCGGCATCGGCATGTCGGGCATCGCCGAGGTGCTCCTCAACCTCGGCTACACCGTCCAGGGGTCGGATGCGAACGACAATGCCAACGTCAAACGCCTGCGCGACAAGGGGGCGTCCGTGTCGATCGGCCACGCCGCGGAGAACCTGGGCGACGCGGAGGTCGTCGTGGTCTCCACCGCGATCAAGCGGGACAATCCCGAGCTCGTCGCCGCGCGGGAGAAGCGCCTGCCGGTGGTGCGCCGGGCCGAGATGCTGGCCGAGCTGATGCGGCTGAAGACCTGCGTCGCCATTGCCGGCACGCACGGCAAGACCACGACCACATCGCTCGTCGCGACGCTGCTCGATGCCGGCGGCTTCGACCCCACCGTCATCAATGGCGGCATCATCAACGCCTACGGCACCAACGCCCGCCTCGGGGCCGGCGACTGGATGGTGGTGGAGGCCGATGAATCAGACGGCACCTTCCTCAAGCTGCCGGCGGATGTGGCGATCGTCACCAACATCGACCCCGAGCACCTCGACCACTTCAAGACCTTCGACGCCATCAAGGCGGCCTTCCGCTCCTTCGTCGAGAACCTGCCATTTTATGGCTTCGCGGTGATGTGCATCGACCACCCGACGGTGCAGGATCTCGTCGGCCAGATCGAGGACCGGCGCGTCATCACCTATGGCGAGAACCCGCAGGCGGACGTGCGGCTCATCGACGTCGATCTGAACGGCGGCAAGAGCCGGTTCAAGGTGCTGATCCGCGACCGCAAGACGGGAGTGGAGACGGTCATCCCCGATCTCCTCATGCCCATGCCTGGCCACCACAATGCGCTGAACGCGACCGCGGCCATCGCGGTGGCGCACGAGCTCGGCATGAGCCCGGATGCGATCCGCACCGCGCTTGCCGGCTTCGGCGGCGTCAAGCGGCGCTTTACCCGCACGGGGGAGTGGAACGGCGTCACCATCTTCGACGACTACGGCCACCATCCGGTGGAGATCGCGGCTGTCCTGCGGGCTGCCCGTGCCTCGACGAAGGGGCAGGTGATCGCGGTGATGCAGCCGCACCGCTACACACGGCTGAAGGCCCTCTTCAACGACTTCTGCACCTGCTTCAACGATGCGGACGCCGTGATCGTCGCGCCCGTCTATCCGGCGGGAGAGCAACCCATTCCCGGCGCGGAGCGTGACGATCTCGTCGCCGGTCTCAAGGCGCGCGGCCACCGGCAGGTGATCGCCCTCGAGGGACCGCAGGCGCTCGCCGGCATCGTGCGTCGCCTGGCGCGCCCCGGTGACTATGTGGTTTGCCTCGGCGCGGGCACGATCACCAACTGGGCCTATGCCCTGCCCGGCGAACTGGAGGCGGGGGAGGGGGCGTGACGCGGCGCTCGCGCCCCGGCCAGCATGAGGCGATGCCATGAGCTTTCCCGACATCACCGCCGAGCTTGCTGCCGCGATGCCGGGCCTGCGAGGGACGCTCGTGGCCAATGCCCCGCTTGCGCCGCTGACCTGGTTCCGCACCGGCGGGCCGGCGCAGGTGCTGTTCGCGCCGGCGGACGAGGACGACCTGGCGCTCTTCCTCGCCAACCTGCCGGAGCGTGTGCCGCTCACCGTCATCGGGCTCGGCTCCAACCTCCTCGTACGTGACGGCGGCGTGCCGGGCGTCGTCCTGCGGCTCGGCAAGGCCTTTGCCGAGGTGAGCGTGGAGGAGGGCTGCCGCGTGCGGGCCGGCGCTGGTGCGCCCGACGTAAAGGTGGCGCGCGCCGCCGCCGAGGCGGGCATCGACGGGCTCACCTTCCTGCGCGGCATCCCCGGCGCCATCGGCGGCGCCCTGCGCATGAACGGCGGCGCCTACGGCGGCGAGGTTAAGGACGTGCTGGTGGAGGCGCGGGCGCTCGATCGCAGGGGCCACCGGCACGTGCTCTCCCGCGAGGACATGAGGTTCTCCTATCGCCATTGCGGCGCACCGGAGGATCTCATCTTCGTGGAAGCGCTGTTCGAGGGCNGGCCCGGAGATCCGGCCGAGATCCTCGCGCGGATGAACGAGATCACCGAGGCGCGGGCGGCGACGCAGCCGGTCAATACACGCACCGGCGGTTCCACCTTCAAGAACCCGGATGGCGCCAAGGCCTGGCAGCTCGTCGATGCCGCCGGCTGCCGGGGGCTCCGGATCGGCCAGGCGCAGGTGTCCGAGATGCACTGCAACTTTCTCGTCAATCTCGGCGGCGCCACGGCGGCAGAGATCGAGAACCTCGGCGAGGAGGTGCGCCGGCGTGTCAAGGAACACTCCGGCGTGACGCTCGCCTGGGAGATCAAGCGGGTGGGCGTGGCCTGAGGCTTCGCCGTCCCCCGGCCCGGTTGCTCTTGCGGCGGCCGGTGCGGCACCTCGATGGACAAGGATGCGAACGATGACCAAACACGTTGCGGTGCTGATGGGCGGTTTGTCCGCCGAGCGTGAGGTCTCCCTGGCCTCGGGCAAGGCCTGTGCCGATGCGCTGGAGGCGGAAGGCTACCGCGTGACGCGCATCGACGTGGGTCGTGACATCGCCGCGGTGCTGGAGCGCGTGCGGCCGGATGTGGTGTTCAACGCGCTGCACGGCAGCCCGGGCGAGGACGGCACCATCCAGGGCATCCTGGAGACGATGCGCCTGCCCTACACCCATTCCGGCGTGCTCGCCTCGGCGCTCGCCATGGACAAGGCCAAGGCGAAGGTGGTGATGGCGGCGGCCGGAGTGCCTGTGGCACACGGCATCGTGGTACACCGGCGCGAGGCGGCCGAGCGCCACGTGCTGCCGCCGCCCTACGTGCTGAAGCCGGTCAACGAGGGCTCCTCGGTCGGCGTCATCATCGTGCGCGAGGATCGTTCGCATCCGCCCCAAGAGTTAATGCGGCCCGACTGGCCCCATTCCGACTGGCTGCTGGCCGAGGAGTATATCGCCGGGCGGGAGCTCACCTGTGCCGTGATGGGCGACAAAGCCTTGGGCGTCATTGACATTCAGCCAGCCACAGGGGGCTTCTACGACTACGACGCCAAATATGCGAAAGGCGGCTCGATCCACATCCTCCCCGCAAAAATTAAACCAAATATTTACCATCAGATCCAAGAGTTGGCGTTAACGGCGCACCAAGCACTCGGCTGTCGTGGCGTCTCCCGCGCCGACTTCCGGTACGACGACCGGCCAGACGGCACTGGCAGGATCGTCTGTCTCGAGGTCAACACGCAGCCAGGCATGACCGAGACCAGCCTGGTGCCCGAACTGGCCGCGCATGCGGGGTATTCATTCGGCGAGCTTATGCGATGGATGGTGGAGGACGCCTCCTGCGACCGGTAGGAACGAGAAGCCCGCGCGGGGCGGTCTCGGCCGCGGTGACCATGCCCGCCGGCATGCTGTTCGCCGCGCCGGAATGGCCGCGCCTGCGGCTGTTCCGTGCGTTGCGCCGGCGCGGCTATGTGCGCGTCGGCGGCCGCCGGCGGCTGCCTCGCGGTCTCGGTAGCGCGCTCACTCTCGCTCTCTTCGCNTCTGTCGGTCTCTACGGTGCCTTCGNCGGCGGGCATGTCGACCGCTTCAGGGCCGAGAACGGCACCTTGAGCGATGCCGTCGCTCGTGCCTTCGGCTTCGGTATCAAGCAGGTCGTCATCTCCGGCCTGGCGGAACTGCGGCCGGCGGAGATTCTGGAGGCCGCCGGCATCTCGCCCAATCGCTCCGTGCTGTTCATTGACCCGGCCGAGGTGCGCCGCAACCTTGAGGCCGTGCCGATGATCCGCGAGGCGTCGGTGCGCAAGCTCTATCCGAACGAGCTCGCCATCACCATCACCGAGCGCGAGCCCTTCGCGCTGTGGCAGCGTAACGGCGAGGTTTTCGTCGTCGCTGCCGACGGGACGGTCATCGACTTCCTCAACGATGCGCGCTACGCACGCCTGCCCCTCGTCGTCGGCGACCGCGCCAACGAGCGCTCGGCGGACTATCTCGAGCTGCTGGACGCCGCAGGCTCGCTGCGCGAGCGAGTCAAGGCCGGCTCGCTCATCGCCGGCCGGCGCTGGAACCTCATTCTCGACAACGGCCTCGAGGTGCGCCTGCCGGAATCGAACCCGACGGCGGCCGTCGCCCGGCTCGCCGAACTCGAGGAGAGCGAGCGCATCCTGGAGCGGGACATCCTCGTCATCGACATGCGCCAGTCTGACCGGGTCGTGATGCGTCTGGGTGCCGAGGCAGCGGCCGCGCGCGCCGAGGCGGCGAAGAAGAAGCCCGTCGCCAGCGCCAAGGAGGCGGACATATGAGCTCCTTGCGCAACGGCTTGACGCCGCGCCTCAAGCCCCTCCCGGCGCGCAAGAGCACCCTCCTGTCGGTGCTCGACGTCGGCACCAGCAAGGTCGTCTGCCTCATCGCGCAGCTCATCCCCGTGAGCGAGAGCGACGTACTGCGCCGCCGGACGCACCAGGTGCGCGTGCTCGGCATCGGCCATCAGCGTTCGCTCGGTCTCAAGGGCGGCATCGTCGTCGATCTGGAGGCGGCCGAGCAGGCGATCCGCCAGGCCGTCGATGCCGCCGAGCGGATGGCGAAGGTCGAGGTCCAGTCGGTCATCGTGAACCTCACGGGCGGGCGGCTCGCGTCGCAGAGCTTCACGGCCAACGTAGCTACCCGTGGCACGGTGACGAATGCGGACGTGCACCGCGTGCTCGATGCCGCGAGTGCGCACAGCCTGAAGCCTGGGCGCGTGGTGCTGCACGCCTTGCCGACGGCCTATGCGCTCGATGGGCAGAAGGGCGTCCTCGACCCGGTGGGCATGATCGGCGACAACCTCGGCGTCGACCTCAACGTCGTGACGAGTGATGCCTCGGCCGCGCGCAACCTGATGCTGGCGGTCGAGCGCTGCCATCTCAATGTCGAGGCCATCGTGGCGAGCCCCTATGCNGCCGGCATCGCCACGCTCGTCGACGACGAGGCCGAGATGGGTGGCCTTGTAATCGATCTCGGCGGCGGCACGACGAGCTTCGGCGCCTTCTTCGCCGGCCATCTCGTCCATGCCGACGCNGTTGCGGTCGGCGGCCACCATGTCACCATGGACATCGCGCGGGGGCTGTCGACGCANATCGCCGCGGCGGAACGGCTCAAGACGCTCTACGGCGCCGCTCTGCCTTCCGCGTCGGACGAGCGCGAGATTATTGCCGTGCCGCTCGTCGATGAGACTGAGCGGGACGTGCCGAACCATATGCCGAAGTCGCATCTGGTGCGGATCATCCGCCCGCGTGTCGAAGAGATTCTCGAGCTGGTGCGCGACCGGCTGAAGGCGGCGGGGTACGCCCCGGCCGACGGGCGGCGCGTTATCCTGACCGGCGGGGCTTCACAGCTGACGGGCCTGCCGGAAGTTGCCAGGCGCATCCTGGCCGGCCCGAAGGGCTCGGCCCAGGTGCGTATCGGCCGCCCTCTCGGCATCAAGGGGTTGCCCGAGGCCGCGAAGGGCCCCGCCTTTGCGGCGGCGGTCGGTCTGCTGGTNTATCCGCAGATCGCCCACATCGAGCATTTCGAGCCCAAGGCTGCTCGTACCATGCTCGCGACAGGCACGGATGGTTATCTGTCCCGCATGGGACGTTGGTTCAGGGAGAGCTTCTAAGACTAGAGCGGCGCGGCGGCCGCAACAGTCTGGAACCGGAGTAAGAGGGGCGCGCAGCCGGGCGCCGTTTGAGAAGAAGAGGCCACGACCATGGCGATCAATCTGCAAGCCCCGGATATCCGGGAACTTAAGCCCCACATCACGGTGTTCGGCGTCGGCGGCGCCGGCGGCAATGCCGTGAACAACATGATCGAGTCGGGGCTGATGGGCGTCGAGTTCGTCTGCGCCAACACCGACGCCCAGGCGCTCTCGAGCTCCCGTGCCCAGCGCATCGTGCAGATGGGNCTGCAGGTGACGGAAGGTCTCGGCGCCGGGTCGCAGCCCGAGGTCGGCCGCGCGGCTGCCGAGGAGGTGATCGACGAGATCCGCGACCAGCTGTCTGGCGCGCACATGGTGTTTATCACTGCCGGCATGGGCGGCGGCACCGGCACGGGCGCCGCCCCGGTCATCGCCCGCGCCGCGCGCGACATGGGCATCCTGACTGTCGGCGTCGTGACCAAGCCCTTCCACTTCGAGGGCCAGCGCCGCATGCGGGTGGCTGAAGCCGGCATCGCCGAGCTGCAGCAGGCGGTNGACACCCTCATCGTCATCCCGAATCAGAACCTCTTCCGCGTCGCCAACGAGAAGACCACCTTCGCCGATGCGTTCGCCATGGCGGACCAGGTGCTCTACTCCGGTGTCGCCTGCATCACCGACCTGATGGTGAAGGAAGGCCTCATTAACCTCGACTTCGCCGACGTGCGCGCCATCATGCGCGGCATGGGCAAGGCGATGATGGGGACGGGCGAAGCCTCGGGCGAAGGGCGCGCCATCACGGCGGCGGAGGCTGCCATCGCCAACCCGCTCCTTGACGACGTGTCGATGAAGGGTGCGCGCGGCCTGCTCATCTCCATCACGGGCGGCCCGGACCTGACGCTCTACGAGGTGGACGAAGCCGCCACGCGCATCCGCGAGGAGGTCGATGCCGAGGCCAACATCATCCTCGGCGCCACCTTCGACGAGAGCCTCGAGGGCACGATCCGCGTCTCCGTCGTCGCCACCGGCATCGACCACGAGATGGTTCACAACGCGCAGGACCTGTCGCTCACCGAGCAGCGCATCGCCGAAGTCGCCGAGCGCCTGCGCTCGGAGGCCCGCCAGCGCGCCGCCCATGCGGCCGCCGCGCCGCGTCCGGTGGTCGTGGAGACGGCGCCGCGCGTCGCCGCCGCGCCCGTCGCGCCCGAGCCTGCGCCGGCTGCCGAGCCGGTCGTTGCCCCGGCTGCGGTCGAGCCGGTCGCCGCTCCCCAGGCTCCGGCTGCCGAGTTCGTCCAGCCGGTTGCCGAGCCGGCGCCGGCTCCGGTCGCGGCTCCGGTCGCTGCGGCCGCGCCCCGCGCCGAGCAGGTGCGNAGCGACGTCATGATCGCCCCGGCCGCTGCGCCGCGTGCGGCAATGGCGGCGGCGGCCGTGGCCCCGGCCCCGGTCATGCAGGAGGAGCCGGAGCCGGTGATGCAGGACCATTTCATCCCGCCGCAGCCCGAGCGGGCCGTGGTGCGCCCCACGCGCATGCCGCGCGTCGATGAGCTGCCGCTGCCGGTGCAGAACCAGATCCGCGCCGCGCGTCAGGAGCATCAGGAGCAGGGCGGTGACCACAAGCGCATGTCGCTGCTGCAGCGGCTTGCCTCGGTCGGTCTCGGCCGCCGTGATGACCACCACCACCAGCCCGCCCAGGCGCCGGCGCCGCAGCCGGTGCGCCAGCAGGCGCCGCAGCCCGCGCCCTCGCCGGTGCACGCCGAATATGCCAAGCGCCCGCAGGCGCAGGGCTATCGGCCGGCCCAGGGCGCGCTCGATCCGCACGGCCGGGCGCCGGCGCAGAACCGGACGATCGACGACGACCAGCTCGAGATTCCGGCCTTCCTGCGCCGCCAGGCCAACTGAGCACCTTTTCCACACCATGACGCGAACCCCGGGAGCAGTCGCTTCCGGGGTTTCATTCGTTAATGTTTTTCAAACATTTAGCGGTATGGTGGCGACCTGACGATAAGTGTAACAGACAGTAAGAAAGCGTGATTTGGCCGCTCGGGGCGGCACGTCTATGGTCCACGCAACTCGCACGGGATTCGTGACGGCGACGTAACGGATCGCGTGCCTCGCACGAGCCCCAGGCCCGTGTCTGTCTTGAGCAGATCTGCCCGCAGAGGGCGACAGGACCGAGAGAATGAAAGCCAGCAGCCAGACGACGCTCCGCGATACCGTGACCCTGGCGGGCAACGGCGTTCATTCCGGCAAACCGGTCCGGCTCACCATCCATCCGGCGGAGGTCAACCACGGCATCGTCTTTCTGCGGACCGGGCTCGCCAACGGGCGCGAGCGTCTCATCGAGGCGCGCCATGTCTCCGTGAGCGCGACGGAACTCTGCACCCGCATCGGCGAGAGCGAGTCCGGCGCGGTGGCCACCATCGAGCATCTGATGTCCGCGCTCGCCGGCCTCGGGATCGACAATGTGCTGATCGAGGTCGACGGTCCTGAGGTTCCGATCCTCGACGGCAGCGCTGCCCTTTTCGTGGAAGCCTTTGATCGTGTCGGCATCGTCTCGCAGCCTGCGCCGCGCCGCTACGTGAAGGTGCTGCGCCCGGTGCGCGTGCAGCAGGGCAGGGCCTTCGCCGAGCTCACGCCGCGCGACAAGGGTTTCCGTCTCGATGTCGAAATCGACTTTGACACGCCGGTGATCGGCCGCCAGCGCAAGATCGTCGACCTGTCGGCTGCGGTCTATCGCCGCGAGATCGCCAGCGCCCGCACCTTCGGCTTTATGCGCGACGTGGAGCGGCTGTGGAAGGCGGGCTTCGCGCTCGGCGCCTCGCTTGAGAACACCGTGGCGATCGGCGAGGACCGCATCCTCAACGAGGAGGGGCTGCGCCACCCTGACGAGTTCGTGCGCCACAAGCTGCTGGACGCGATCGGCGACCTCGCGCTCTCCGGCCTGCCGCTGATCGGCAGCTATCGCTCCTATTGCGGCGGGCACCGCCTGAACTTCATGGTACTCGACGCGCTCTTCGCGGACCGCGCGAATTACGCGATCGTCGAGAGCGAGCCGCGCCGCGAGCCGCGCCATGCGGAGATCGCCTCGGGCATCGCAGTTCCGGCATACGCGCCCGATATTCACTGACGCCCCGGCCATCCGTTTCGCCGCGCCATCGAAACGCCGTTTTCGGCCGCGCAGGTGTCCGGCGTCGAAATCGGCTCACAAAACTTTTCCAGACCTTGGCGGAACCGGTGGCTTTGGGTTAAACAGCCCAACCGTCCGACGACGGCGAGCCGTGGCCTTGGGGCCGCAGTGGAGGAAGGTGAGGTAATGCGCTCTGCATTTTCGTCCAAGACCGCCCGGACCGGCGCGCGGCTGCCGATCGGCAGGCTGCTCGCATGCGCGGCGCTGGGCCTCTCTCTGACGGCGTGCGACACGCTATCCTCGCTCAATCCCTTCGGGAAGGACGACGAGTACAAGCCCGAGCTTGTTCCGGACGTGCCGGCGGCGAACCTCTACAACGAAGGCCTCGCGCTGCTGGCCAAGAACGACTATCCGGAAGCGTCGANGAAATTCGACCAGATCGACAAGACCTACCCGCGCAGCGAGTGGGCGCGCAAGGCGCTGATCATGAAGACCTACGCCTCCTACGAGGGCGGGGAGTTCAGCGAATCGATCAACGACGCCCGGCGCTATCTGACGCTCTATCCNAATGGCGAGGATGCTGCCTATGCGCAGTATCTGCTCGCCATGTCCTACTACCGCGAAGTGCCGGACGTGACGCGCGACCAGGAGCGCACCGAGAAGGCGCTCGCCGCCTTCCAGGAGCTCGTCGAGCGTTATCCGCGCTCCGAGTACGCCGAGGACGCCAGGTTCAAGCTGCAGGTGTTGCGGGACCAGCTCGCCGGCAAGGAGATGGAGATCGGCCGCTTCTACCTGGAGCGGCGCAACTACACCGGCGCCATCAACCGTTTCCGCGACGTCGTCAGCAAATACCAGACGACGCGGCACGTGGAGGAGGCGCTGGAGCGCCTGACGGAGGCCTATCTCGCCCTCGGCGTCGTCAGCGAGGCGCAGACGGCGGCCGCCGTGCTCGGCCACAACTTCCCGGACAGTCCCTGGTACAAGGACGCCTACAAGCTGCTGCAGAGCGGCGGCCACGAGCCGCGCGAGGACACCGGCTCGTGGATCAGCCGGGCGTTCCGCGGCTTCTCGCGGACCGTGGGGCTCGGCGGCTGATCGCGGCGCGGGCGGCATGCTCGTCCAGCTCGCCATCCGCGACATCGTCCTGATCGATCGGCTCGATCTTGCCTTCGATCGGGGGCTCAGCGTCCTCACCGGTGAAACCGGCGCCGGCAAGTCCATCCTGCTCGACGCCTTCGCGCTCGCCCTGGGTGGGCGCGGCGACGGCAGTCTTGTGCGCCACGGTGAGGCGCAGGGGCAGGTGACGGCCGTCTTCGAGGTGCCGCCGGAGCATCCCGCCTGGCAGACGGCTCGCAGTCTCGATATTGCTGACGATGGCGCCCTGATCCTGCGCCGCATCCAGCATGCCGACGGGCGCACACGCGCCTTCGTCAATGACCAGCCGGTTTCCGTGCAGGCGCTGAAGTCGATCGGCTCCGCACTCGTGGAGATCCACGGCCAGCACGACGACCGGGCGCTCATCGATGCGGCCACGCACCGCCACATCCTCGATGTATTCGGCGAGCTGCAGCAGGAGGCTGCGGCGACGGAGGCGGCCTATGCGCGCCTGCGCGAGGCGCGGGCGGCGCTCGTGCGCCATCGCGCCCGTGTCGAGACCGCGCGCAAGGAAGCGGATTTCCTGCGCCACGCTGCCGAGGAGCTGGAAGGGCTCAGCCCGCAAGCCGGCGAGGAGGAGGCGCTCGCCGAGCGTCGCCAGCTCATGATGCAGGCAGAGAAGGTGGCGAGTGACCTCAAGGAGGCGTTCGACGCTGTGGCCGGCAATGCCTCGCCCGTGCCCGTCCTCTCGGCGGCGGTGCGGCGGCTCGAGCGGCGGGCCCAGCAGGCGCCGAGCCTGGTCGAACCCAGTGTCGCGGCCCTCGATGCCGCGCTCGTCGCGCTGGACGAGGCGCGATCTGTGCTCGAGGAGGCGCTGCGCGCCGCCGCCTTCGACCCGCGCGAGCTGGAGCAGGTGGAGGAGAGGCTGTTCGCCCTGCGGGCCGCGGCGCGCAAGTATGATGTGCCGGTGGACGAGCTCGCGCCGCTGCGCGAGCGCTTCCTTGCCGATCTCGCCGCCATCGACGCGGGCGAGGAGGAGCTGGGCCGCCTCGCCACGGCGGTGGAGGAGGCGAGCGCCGCCTACCGCGAGGCGGCGGCGCGCCTCAGCGCCGGCCGTGCCGAGGCTGCGGCCCGCCTCGAGGCCGCTGTCAACGCCGAGCTGCCGCCGCTCAAGCTGGAGGGGGCCCGCTTCATCGCGCGCGTCGAGAGCGACGACAGTGTCGAGGCCGCAGAAGGCTTCGACCGTGTGGAGTTCTGGGTGCAGACCAACCCCGGCACGCGGCCTGGGCCGCTGATGAAGGTTGCTTCCGGTGGTGAGCTGTCGCGCTTCATGCTGGCGCTCAAGGTGGTGCTGGCGGACAAGGGCTCGGCACCGACGCTGATCTTCGACGAGATNGACTCGGGTGTGGGCGGCGCGGTGGCCGATGCCATCGGCCAGCGNCTGAAGCGTCTTGCCGCGCGGGTGCAGGTCATCGCCGTCACCCACGCGCCGCAGGTCGCCGCCCGCGCTGCCAACCATCTCCTCATCGCCAAGGAGGCGGCAAGCGCCGACAAGGTGGCGACGCGCGTGACGCCTCTTGCCGAGCGTATGCGCCAGGAGGAGATCGCACGCATGCTGGCCGGCGCGACCATCACGGACGAGGCGCGCGCCGCCGCCGCGCGGCTGCTGGAGGCGGAAGGCTGAGCGCACGG
>JGI25331J36430_1000515_pt1 | contig 23722 bp, 20 predicted proteins | sample HigsolmetaAR206D_FD_36430 | JGI IMG/M metagenome (IMG submission 36430) | reverse complement strand
AGCGCGATCCTCGGGGCCCTCATCAGCCGCACCTTCGATGGCTCGGTGATCCCGCTGTGCGGCGGCTACCTCGGCCTCGGTNTCGCCTGCCTCGCCGTGGTGCTGTGGGCCGAGCGCGGCCGTCTGTTCCAGCCGCATCAGGGCAGCTAGGCAGNCAGGCGCCATCTTGAGGCGCGCCGGGGCGACAGGCTCAGGCGAGGGTGGCGGGGTAGAACAGGCGCTGATTGGCGAGCTGCGGGCTTCGCCGCGCCAGAACTTCCACCGAGAGACGCCGGATGAGTGACATCAAGCTGAGCATCTGCATCCCGACCTACAACCGCGCGCGGCATCTCGAGAAGGCGCTGGCAAATTTCGCGGACCATTACGAGATCCCCTTTCCCTACGAGATCGTGGTGTCCGACAATGCCTCGCAGGACGACACCCGCGCTGTCGTGGAGCACTTCACGGCCAAGGGATTGCCTATCCGCTACTTTCGCCAGCGCGAGAACTGCGGCGGCGTGCGCAACNTNGACAGCGCGTTCCGGCACGCGCGGGGCGTGTACAGCATGTATCACGCCGACGACGACAGTCTCGTCATCGACGGCCTCGTGAACGCCGTCAACTACCTCGACGCCCATCCCGACGTGGGGGTCTGTTACGCGCCCTGGTACCTGCATAACGAGGTCGAGGGCATGGACACCGGCCTGTTCTACGAGAATCCGAGCGATCTGAAGTTCGCCAAGGATGCCTTCGAGCAGGTCTTCAGCTTCCTCATCGAGCGGCATGTGTTTCCTGAGGTCGCCGTCTTCCGGTCGTCGGTGCTGCGTTCGGCCTGGCAGGACCGGCATTTTGCCTTTGTGTACTTCGCCAGCCTGGCGCATCTTCTGGCAAAGAGCTCCGTGGCGTTTCTGCGGAAACCATTCTATCGTGCCGTCATGCAGTCGTCCGCCGGCCGCGACCGGACCCAGGCGGGGCACGAGGAGGCGATGACGGCTTGGGATCGCTACCGCGGCGGGCTGGAGTACTACCTCAACTTCGGCGCACGGCGCGGCGTGGTCCGCTTGACGCCGGAGCGCCGGGCTCTCTTCGACAAGCAGATCCAGCAGTTCACCGCCACGCGTATGTCGGTTGCGATGCGCATGTGGGTGAACCGGAAGGATTATCTCAGGGCCTACGAGATCTGCTCCCGCCTCGTCTATGCGGGCTTCGGCGAGCATCCTATGGTGCAGCAGTACCGCCAAACGTTGGCGGTGCCGGCTGCCGTCCAGTCGCTTGCACTGCTCGTGTCCGGCGCTGCGGAGGTGGAAAAGCTGCTTCTCAAGGGTTTCAGCAATCCCGATGCGCTCGAGAAGATGCTGCGGGAGCTCGGCCTGCGGGAAGACATCGCGGTACTGACCGACGAAGCGGGCCTGCAGCCGGCGGACACTGCCCGCACGGCCGTGTTCGTCGCGAAGGAAGCGGACCGCCAGCCTTTCCTCGACAGGGGCTTCTTTCCCGGGCTCGTGCTCTGCGAGGCCGACATAGCTGACACGATCGTTCTGTAAGGTTCGGCGGCCGCGCGGGGCTTGTTCCCGGGCTGCGGGCATGATGAGCTGCCGTGACTGGCGACTGTCCGGCCAATTCCGGGAGGGAAGATACCGTGACCCAGACGATGCCCATGCGGCGGCTCGGCCGTTCGGGCCTGACTGTTTCGCGCCTCGTGCTCGGCACCATGATGTTCGGCGGGCGCACCGACGAGGCGGAGGCGGCCCGCATCATCGCCCATGCGCGCGAGGCGGGCGTCAACTTCATCGACACGGCGGATGTGTACAATGATGGCCGGTCGGAGGAGATTGTCGGCCGCGCCATCCGGGCGCACCGGTTCGACTGGGTGCTCGCCACGAAGGTCGCCAATCCGATGGGCGAGGGGCCCAACCGGCGCGGCCTCTCCCGCCGCTGGATCGTGCAGGCGACGGAGGATTCGCTGCGGCGGCTCGGCGTCGATGCCATCGACATCCAGTACCTGCACAAGGAAGACAACGAGACGCCGCTCGAGGAGACCGTGCGGGCGATGGCGGATCTGATCCGCGCCGGCAAGGTGCGCTATTTCGGCGTGTCGAACCACCGTGCCTGGCGCGTGGCGCGCATCGCCGCGCTTTGCGACGAGATCGGCATCGACCGGCCGGTGGTGTGCCAGCTCTACTACCACGCGCTTTATCGGCCGGCGGAGGTCGAGCTTCTGCCGGCCTGCGCGGCGCTGGGTATCGGCACCGTCGCCTACAGCCCGCTCGCGCGCGGCGTGCTCACCGGAAAGTACGCGCCCGGCGTTCCTGCCCCCGAGGGCAGCCGCGCTGCGAGCGGCGACAAGCGCATCAACGAGACGGAGTTTCACCCCGCCAACCTCGAGGCCGCGGCGCGGCTCAAGGCCCATTGCGACCGGCGGGGATACGACATGGGCGCCTTCGCCGCCGCCTGGGTGCTGGCCAATCCCCTGATGACGGGCGTCATCGCCGGGCCGCGCACCATGGAGCAGTGGCAGGCCTATCTCGCTGCGCTTGACCTGACGCTCGATGCGGAAGACGAGGCGGCCGTCGATGCCGTGGTTCGCCCCGGCACGACGGCCATTCCGCAGTACATTGATCCGGCCTACCCGGTGGAGGGGCGCCCGCGCGCCTGACGCGCTGCCGCCCGAGCGGGCATCTGCCTAGAGAACGAGCAGGCTGATGCCGGCGAGCGCCACGGCGCCGCCGGCGGCGCGGGCCGCCACGACCGGCAGGCGCGGCAGGGCGCGGGGCGAGAGCGCGATGCCGAGGCCGTGCAGCAGGCCCGTGGCGACCATGAAGCCGGCGGCATAGCCGGCAGCGTCGGCCCCGGCCGCCATCTCCGCCCCGTGCGCGTGGCCGTGGAAGACCGCAAAGGCGGCGACGAGCGCTGCCCCCAACGCGGCAGGCAGCTTAAGGCCGAAGGCGAGCGCCGCCCCCAGCACCACGACCGAGAGGGCGATGCCGGTCTCCACGGCGGGCAGGCCGATGTCGGCGATGCCGAGCAGGCCGCCGACGGCCATGAAGGCGATGAAGGCGAGCGGATAGGCCCATGTGGCGCGCCCGCCCGTAAAGCCGGCCCACAGGCCGACGCAGACCATGGCGAGGACATGGTCGAGCCCGCCGAGCGGATGGCCGAACCCGTCCATGAAGCTCACGGCCGCGCCCGCGCCGGTGTGGGCGAGGGCGGGGGAAGCGGAGAGGGCAAGGACGCCGAGGGTGGCAAGGCGGGCAATTCTGTTCGGCATGGATGGCCTCTTCGGTTACGCTGTCGCNGGATGNGGAGCAAATGTCGGGCCAGTCAGGCGGCCGGTTTCAACCCGCCGGCCTCCACGATGAAGCGCACCACGGCATCGACGCCTTCACCGCTGCGGATGTTGGTGAAGACGTAGGGACGCGAGGGGCGCATGAGCTTCGTGTCCCGCTCCATCACCTCGAGGCTGGCNCCGACGTGGGGCGCAAGGTCGATNTTGTTGATGACGAGAAGGTCGGAGCGCGTGATGCCTGGCCCGCCCTTGCGCGGGATCTTCTCGCCGCCCGAGACGTCGATGACGTAGATGGTGAGGTCGGCGAGCTCGGGCGAGAAGGTCGCGGCGAGATTGTCGCCGCCCGATTCGATGAGCACGAGGTCGAGCTTCGGGAANCGGCGCATCATCTCTTCCACGGCGGCGAGATTGATGGAAGCATCCTCCCGGATGGCAGTGTGTGGGCAGCCGCCCGTTTCCACGCCCATGATGCGCTCGGCCGGCAGGGCGCCGGCGCGCGTCAGGATCTCGGCGTCCTCCTTCGTGTAGATGTCGTTGGTGATGGCGCAGAGGTCGTAGGTGCTGGCGAGGCGCTTGCACAGCGCCTCCATCAGCGCCGTCTTGCCGGAGCCGACGGGACCGCCGATGCCGACGCGCAGGGGACCGTTGGGGGAGGGCATGGGGCTTTCTCCTGGTGTCTGCCCGTTCACGAGCGGAACAGGCGCGTATACTGCGTTTCGTGCCTGAGCGACGCGAGATCGCTGCGAAAGGNGGCACCGCCGATATCGTCGAGCTCCGCCGTGGCGGCCTCTGCCGCGATCCGGCGGCAATGCGGCAGGAGCGCCGCGGTGACCGCCTGTCCGTCCGTCTGGCCGACGACGCCGAGGCGCACGGCGGCGGAGACGAGATTGGCGGCGAAGGCGGCGAGAAAGGCCTCGAGCGTCTGGACGAGCGGCAGGCCGTGGCCGGCCGCGGCGACGCCGAGCGCGACCGCGTAGGCCACGTCGCCCTCCCACGTTTCCCTCAGCAGGTCNAAGGCGGGCGTCGGCCATGTCTTGCGGACCGTCAGCACGAAGGCGTTGCCCTGCGTGACGGTCTCGAGCAGGCGCTCTCGGCTCGTGGCGAGGGCGAGCGCCAGTTCCGCCGCGCCGGCAAGGGCGGTGCCGTCTGCTGTCGTCACGGCGCGGTGGGTGACCGCGAGCAGGATGGCGTCNTTGCGGCCTGCGCCGTGGGCGAGAACGTCGGCGAGCCATTCCTCCANGCTCGCCGCATCCCGGACGTCGCCCGCCTCGGCCGCCCATTCGAGCCCGTGGCTGTAGGCGAAGGCGCCGACCGGGAAGGCCGGCGACAGCCAGGTCATGAGGGTCAGCAGGGGCGAAGCGCCGGCCGGCGCCGCCTCACCGGTGGTCGTGCCCATGATCGTGGGGGCCGTGGTCGTGTCCGTGGTGGTCGTGATGCGGGTGGTCGTGATGCTCTTGGCCGCATCCGCAGTGCCCATGATCGTGGTGGTGATGGTCATGCGCATGGTCATGGGCATGGCCGTGCGCATGGTCGTGGTCGTGGGCGTGCCCGTGGCCATGATGATGGTGCCCGCCGTGATCGTAGGCGCCGCGTTCGGGGCGGAAGGGGCGTTCCACCGGCGTGGCAGAACAGCCGAGGCCGCGCACCATCTCCGCGAGCACATGGTCTTCGGCGATGTAGATGGCATCCGCGGTGATCTCGGCCGGGGTGTGGCGGTTGCCGATGTGCCAGGCAACCCTGAGCAGGCGGACCGGGCTCTCCGCACGGATCTCGAGGAGCTTTTCCGGCGCGGCGCGTACGACGACGAGCCGCCCGTCCTCGAGCTTCAGGGCGTCGCCGTCGTCGAGCACGGTCGCCTTCTCGAGGTCGAGCAGGAAGGAGAGGCCGCCGTCGGCGGTGAGGGTCACGCGCCGGCGGTGGCGGTCATCGTGGGCGAGGGTGACGGTGTCGACGACGCGCTCGGCCTTCACGGCCGGGCGGCGGATGACGGAAGCGGCACGGAGCATGACGTTCTCCAGTTCAGTCGGGCATGTGCCGCGTTAAGTAGCAGGAAACGCCCATGTCGGCATGCCTCGATCAGAACAGGAAGTACCGCTGCGCCATGGGCAGCACCTTCGCTGGCTCGCACACCAGCAGTTCCCCGTCGGCCGTCACGGCATAGGTCTCGGGGTCCACGCGGATGTCGGGCGTCGCGCCGTTGTGGATGAGCGAAGCCTTCGAGATGCCGGACCGGGTGTTTTCGACGGGCAGCAGCTTCTTTTCCACACAAGCCGATGGTCGATGCCGCGGTCGAGGGCGGCCTTCGAGACGAAGGTGACGCTCGTCTCCGTCAGCGCCTTGCCGTAGGCGCCGAACATGCGGCGGTAGTGCACCGGCTGCGGCGTGGGGATGGAGGCGTTGGGGTCACCCATGGCGGCGGCGACGATGGCGCCGCCCTTGATGACGAGGTCCGGTTTCACGCCGAAGAAGGCGGGAGACCACAGCACCAGGTCCGCCAGCTTGCCGACCTCGACCGAGCCGATGTGGGCCGAGACGCCGTGGGCGATGGCCGGGTTGATGGTGTACTTGGCGATGTAACGCTTGACGCGCAGGTTGTCGTTGCCGCTCTCGCCCGGCAGNTGGCCGCGCTGCACTTTCATCTTGTGCGCCGTCTGCCACGTGCGGGTGATGACCTCGCCGACGCGGCCCATGGCCTGGCTGTCGGACGACATCATCGAGAGCGCGCCGATGTCGTGCAGGATGTCCTCGGCGGCGATGGTCTCCTTGCGGATGCGGCTTTCGGCGAAGGCGAGATCCTCGGGGATTGACGGGTCGAGATGGTGGCACACCATGAGCATGTCGAGATGCTCGTCGAGCGTGTTCACCGTGAAGGGGCGCGTGGGATTGGTGGAGGAGGGCAGCACGTTNGGCAGCCCGGCCACCTTGATGATGTCAGGCGCATGGCCGCCGCCGGCCCCTTCCGTGTGGAAGGCATGGATGGTGCGACCCTTGAAGGCGGCGATGGTGTCCTCGACGAAGCCGGACTCGTTCAGCGTGTCCGTGTGGATCATCACCTGNACGTCGTANTCGTCGGCCACCGACAGGCAGCAGTCGATGGCCGCTGGCGTGGTGCCCCAGTCCTCGTGCAGCTTCAGGGCGCAGGCACCGGCCTCGATCTGCTCGACGAGCGCGCCCGGCTGGGCCGCATTGCCCTTGCCAGCGAAGGCGAGGTTCACCGGCAGCGCATCGGCGGCGCGGATCATCTGCTCNATATGCCAGGGGCCGGGCGTGCAGGTCGTCGCGTTGGTGCCCGTCGCCGGGCCGGTGCCGCCGCCGAGCATGGAGGTGATGCCGGACATCAGCGCATCCTCCACCTGCTGCGGGCAGATGAAGTGGATGTGGGTATCGAAGCCGCCGGCGGTGAGGATCTTGCCCTCGCCGGCAATGACCTCGGTGCCCGGGCCGATGACGATGGTCACGTTCGGCTGGATGTCCGGATTGCCTGCCTTGCCGATGGCTGCGATCCTCCCGCTCTTCAGGCCCACGTCGGCCTTCACGATGCCCCAGTGGTCGACGATGAGCGCATTGGTGATGACGGTGTCGACCGCGCCCTGCGCCCGCGTGGCCTGGCTCTGGCCCATGCCGTCGCGGATCACCTTGCCGCCGCCGAACTTCACCTCCTCGCCATAGGTGGTGAAGTCGCGCTCCACCTCGATGAAGAGGTCCGTGTCGGCGAGCCGCACCTTGTCGCCCGTGGTCGGGCCGAACATGTCGGCATAGGCCGCGCGGGAGAACTTGTAGGCCATCGTTCGTGTCTCCCTCAGAGCTTGCCCATGACCTGCTGGCGGAAGCCGTAGACCTTGCGCTCGCCGGCGAGGGCGACGAGCGTCACCTCGCGCGTCTGGCCGGGCTCGAAGCGCACGGCCGTGCCGGCGGGAATGTCGAGGCGCATGCCGCGGGCCTTTTCCCGGTCGAAGGACAGGGCAGGGTTCGTTTCATAGAAGTGGTAGTGGGAGCCGACCTGAATCGGCCGGTCGCCAGTGTTGGCGACGGTGAGCGTCACGGTCTCGCGGCCCTCGTTGAGGGTGACCTCGCCGGGGGCGGGCAGCGTCTCGCCGGGCTGGAGCTTGCCGGTCGCGCCGCGGATGGGATTGTGCACGGTGACGAGCTTGGTGCCGTCCGGGAAGGTCGCCTCAACCTGCACCTCGGTGATCATTTCGGCGACGCCGTCCATCACCTGGTCNGGGGTGAGCACATGCGCGCCCGCCTCCATCAGCTCGGCGACGGAGCGGCCGTCGCGCGCGCCCTCCACGACGAAGTCGGTGATGAGGGCGACGGCCTCGGGGTAGTTCAGCTTGACGCCGCGTTCCAGACGCCGGCGGGCGACCATGGCCGCCATGGCGATCAGGAGCTTGTCCTTCTCGCGCGGGGTGAGGTTCATCGCGTTCCTCCAGCTACCAGTAGCGCGGCATCCGTTGGCCGCGGAAAGTTTCGATCGTGCGCACCAGGTCGGCGCGCANGGCCGCCGGGTCGGGGCCGATCAGCCTGGCGACGACGAGGCCGTTCCAGGCGCTCGCGCCGCATTCGCTCGCGCCGCCGGCGAGGGCCGCNCGCATGTCCTCCAGCCGCGCCTCCGCATCTGGGGCGATATGGACGATCGTGGCGAGCGCGCGTGCCCCACCGCCAACGGCCCGGCGCGCAAGGCGGGCGGCGACGGCGCCCTCGAGCCGCACCGCCTCCACGAGAACGAGCCTGCCGCCCCGGCGGATGGACCAGCGGTCGTCGAGCTGCCCTTCGACGACCTCCTCGCCCATGGCGGTACGGCCAAAGACGATGCTTTCGGCAAGGGTGAGGGAGGCGTCCGGCGCCATGTCGACGGTGAGGCGGCGCACGAGGCGCGCCCTGTCGAAGAGGATCATCTCCTGCGGCAGCCAGGCGAGGGTGCTGCCCGCGCCAAGCCGCAGCGCGACCTCGATGCGCGTGGGGTCCGCCTCGGCCCTGTAGAGCTTCTCGGCCGCCTGGCTGGTGAGGAGGGCCTGCGCGCCGGGCGCCAGGGCGACATCGACCTGCATCAGGTCGCCGCCGGTCATGCCGCCGCCGGTGTTGATGATGGTGCCTTCGCACGTCTGCGCGTTGCGCGGGAAGCGGATGCGGTAGCCGCCGCTCTCCGCCACCGTCAGCGGATGCGTGCGCCCGCCTGCCGTGGCAAAGGCGACGCGCACGCCGCCCCTCGCGCGCACGAAAGCGGGCACGTTCGGCACGGGTGCGGCCGCAGCCGTGGCAGCCTGGTCGATGTCGGGCCGCATGTCAGACCGCAAGGCGTTGGCGGACATCGTCCTCCACCATGGTGTCGCGCGTGCCGGCGAGGACGATCTGNCCACGTTCCATGACGGCGAAGGTATCGCACAGGTCGCGGGCGAATTCGAAGAACTGCTCGACGAGCACGATCGCCATCTCGCCCTTGCTGCGAAGATAGTCGATGGCGCGGCCGATGTCCTTGATGATCGAGGGCTGGATGCCTTCCGTCGGCTCGTCGAGCACCAGCACCTTCGGGCGGGTGACGAGCGCGCGGGCGATGGCGAGCTGCTGCTGCTGGCCGCCGGANAGGTCGCCGCCGCGCCGGCCGAGCATGTCCTTGAGCACCGGGAAGAGGTCGAAGATNTCGCCGGGCACGTAGCGCTCGGCGCGCTTCAGCGGCGCGAAGCCGGTCTCCAGGTTCTCGCGCACGGTGAGCAGCGGGAAGATCTCGCGCCCCTGGGGCACGAAGGCGATGCCGCGCCGGGCGCGCTCGTAGGGCTCGAGCCGCGAGATGTCCTCGCCATCGAGGGTGATGCGGCCGGCCGAGATCGGTTGCCGGCCTACGATGGCGCGCATCAGCGAGGTCTTGCCGACGCCGTTGCGGCCGAGCACGCAGGTAACCTTGCCGGGCGCAGCCTCGAGCGAGACCCGGCGCAGCGCCTGGGCGGCGCCGTAGTGCAGATCAATGGAATCGACGCTCAGCATGTCACTTACCGCCCGAGATAGACTTCGATGACGCGCTCGTTGGCGGAGACGGCGTCGATGGAGCCTTCTGCCAGCACCGAGCCCTCGTGCAAGACGGTCACCTTGCATCCGAGCTCGCGGACGAAGGCCATGTCATGCTCGACGACGATGACAGAATGCTCGCGGGCGATGGCCTTGAGCAGATGCGCCGTCTCGGCCGTCTCGGCGTCTGTCATGCCGGCGACCGGCTCGTCGACGAGCAGCAGCTTCGGATCCTGCGCCAGCAGCATGCCGATCTCGAGCCATTGCTTCTGGCCGTGCGAGAGATCGGCGGCGAGGCGCTCGCGATGCTCGGTGAGGCGCACGGTCGACAGGACGGCGTCGATGCGCTCCTCCGGGATGCGGTTGCGGGCTCCGAACAGGGCGGAGAAGGGCGAGCGCTCGCCGGCGAGGGCCAGGCGGATGTTGTCGGCCACGGTGTGGCTCTCGAACACCGTGGGCTTCTGGAACTTCCGGCCGATGCCGAGGGTCGCGATCTCGGCCTCGTCGAGCATGGTCAGGTCGATCATGCCGCCGAAGAAGACCTCGCCCTCGTCGGGGCGCGTCTTGCCGGTGATGATGTCCATCATCGTCGTCTTGCCGGCGCCGTTGGGGCCGATGATGGCGCGCATCTCGCCCGGCGCGATGGCGAGCGAGAGCTTGTTGAGGGCGCGGAAGCCGTCGAAGGTGACGGAGACGCCGTCGAGATAGAGCACCGTGTTGGTGAGGGCGGCGTTGGTCATGGTCTCACTCCGCCGCCCCGGCCGCGACCTCGGCCGGCTTTGCCGAGACCGTCGCCCGGCGTTTGTCCCGCCACTCGGCGAGCGTGCCGACGATGCCCTTCGGCAGATAGAGAGTGACGATGATGAAGAGCGCGCCGAGCGCGAAGAGCCACAGCTCCGGCAGGGCGCCGGTGAGCCAGGACTTGGCCGTGTTGACGACGACGGCGCCGAGGGCCGCGCCGACGAGCGTGCCGCGGCCGCCGACGGCGACCCACACCACCGCCTCGATGGAGTTGGCGGGCGAGAACTCGCTCGGGTTGATGATGCCCACCTGGGGCACGTAGAGGGCGCCGGCGACGCCCGCCATCATGGCGGAGACGGTGAAGGCGACGAGCTTGTAGTGCTCCACCCGGTAGCCGAGGAAGCGCGCGCGCGATTCCGCGTCGCGGATGGCGACCAGCACCTTGCCGTAGGTGGACGTGACCATGTAGCGCGCCACGAGATAGCCGAGCGCCAGCGCGGTCACCGTGGCGACGAAGAGGGCNACGCGCGTGGCCTGCGCCTGGACGGGGAAGCCGAGGATGTCCTTGAAGTCGGTGAGGCCGNTGTTGCCGCCGAGCCCCATGTCGTTGCGGAAGAAGGCGAGCATCAGGGCAAACGTCATCGCCTGGGTGATGATGGAGAGATAGACGCCCGTGACGCGGGAGCGGAAGGCNAACCAGCCGAAGACGAAGGCGAGCAGCCCCGGCACGGCGAGCACCATGAGCGCCGCGAAGGGGAACATGTCGAAGCCGTGCCAGTACCAGGGCAGCTCCTGCCAGTTGAGGAAGACCATGAAGTCCGGCAGCACGGGGTGGCCGTAGACGCCCCGCGGGCCGATCTGGCGCATCAGGTACATGCCCATGGCATAGCCGCCGAGGGCGAAGAAAGCCCCGTGGCCGAGCGAGAGGATGCCGCAGTAGCCCCACACGAGGTCGAGCGCCAGGGCCAGCAGCGCATAGGACAGGTACTTGCCGAGGAGCGAGACCGCATAGGTCGGCACGTGCAGCGGCGAAGCCTCCGGAAGGAGGAGGTTCGACAGCGGCACGAGCACGGCGAGCGCCGCGAGGACGCCGAGGAAGACGGCGCCCTTGCCGTCGAGCAGCGCAAGGATGAGAGGGCGTCGCGTCATGCTTCCACTGCCCTTCCCTTGAGGGCGAAGAGCCCGCGCGGGCGCTTCTGGATGAAGAGGATGAGGAAGACGAGGAGCAGGATCTTGCCGAGCACGGCGCCGGCGAAGGGCTCCAGGAACTTGTTGGCGATGCCGAGCGTCAGGGCCGAGACGAGCGTGCCCCACAGGTTGCCGACGCCGCCGAAAACGACGACCATGAAGCTGTCGACGATGTAGCTCTGGCCGAGGTTGGGCGAGACGTTGTCGATCTGCGACAGCGCGACACCTGCCATGCCGGCGATGCCGGAGCCGAGCGCGAAGGCCATGGTGTCGACCCACGGCGTGCGGATGCCCATGGAGGCGGCCATGCGACGGTTCTGCGTCACGGCGCGGATCCTGAGGCCGAAGGAGGTCGCCTTGAGCGCCACCATGAGCGCGGCGAAGACCGCGAGGCTGAAGAGCACGATCCAAAGGCGGCCATAGGTGATGGCGAGCCCGCCGAGGTCGAAGGAACCGGCCATGTAGGATGGGGCGCCCACCTCCCGGTTCGTTGGCCCGAAAATGGAGCGTACCGCCTGCTGGAGGATGAGGCTGACGCCCCAGGTGGCGAGCAGCGTCTCCAGCGGCCGGCCGTAGAGGTGTCGGATGATGCCGCGCTCGATGGCCGCGCCGACAAGCGCGGCGACGAGGAAGGCCATGGGAATGGCGACGGGCAGCGTCCAGTCGAACAGCCCCGGCGCATGGCTGCGCACAAACTCCTGGATGACGAAGGTGGTGTAGGCACCGATCATCACCATCTCGCCGTGGGCCATGTTGATGATGCCCATGACGCCGAAGGTGATGGCGAGGCCGATGGCGGCGAGCAGCAGGACGGAGCCGAGCGACAGGCCGTACCATACGTTCTGCAGCATCGAGAGAAGGGCGAGGCGCTGCTCCACGGAGGCGACGGCTGCCTCGGCGGCCGCGCTCACCACGGGCGATCCCTGCGTGGCGGCGCGCAGCAGCGCGAGCGCATCCTGGTCGGCCCGCGCGGCGAGGATGTCGATGGCCTCGAGCTTCTGCAGGTCCGAGGCGCCGGCGTCGCCGAGCAGGATGGCGGCGCGGGCCTCGCCCATCAGCCGCTTGATGTAGGGCACCTCTTCACGTGCGATGGCCTCGTCGAGGGCCGAAAGGGCAGCAGCGTCGCGCGAACGGAAGACCGCTTCGGCCGCCTGCCGGCGCGCCTCGGCGTCGGGCGCCATCAGCGTCAGGGCGCCGAGCGCGGCCTCGACGGCGCGGCGGATGCGGTTGTTGATGCGCACGGTCTTGGAGGCCGAGGGCGCTTCGGCGAGGGCGTCTCCCGTTGCCGCGTCGGACCAGCGGCCCCCATCCTGCTGGATGAGCACGCGCCTGTCGGCTGCGACCGCCAGGCGGCCGTCGCGCAGCGCCTCGATGATGGCCTGCGCATGCGTGTTGCCGGAGCGGGCGAGAAGGTCCACCCCCTTTTCGATGTCGGGAAAGCGGCCGCTGGCGATGAGGGCGAGCGCCTCGCCCGCATCGGCCGGCGCCGAGCGGGCCGGCGCGGCGAGAAGGCCGCAGACGAGCGCAAGGATGACGCAGAGCAGGCGGGGCATCGCTCTTCTTTCGGGGAGGGCCGGCGACAGGGCGCCGCCGGCCGGATGTCAAGAGAAAGGCGGCTTACTGGGCGACGGGGCCCTGGCCGCCGCACTTGCCGGTCTTGACGTTGAAGTTGCCGCAGGAGAGCGGGGCTCGCCAGTCGGCGATGAGGTCCTTCGAGCCCTCGAGATAGTCGGACCACTCGTCGCCGACCACGAGGCCCGGCGTCTGCGAGACGATGGAGAACTGGCCGTCCTCCTGGATCTCGCCGATGAGCACCGGCTTGGTGATGTGGTGGTTCGGCATCATCGTGGAGTAGCCGCCGGAGAGGTTGGGCACGGAGACGCCGATGAGCGCGTCGATGACCTTGTCCGGGTCGGTCGTGCCGGCCTTTTCCACCGCCTTCACCCACATATTGAAGCCGATGACGTGCGCCTCCATCGGGTCATTGGTGACGCGCTTGTCGTTCTTGGTGAAGGCCTTCCACTTGGCGATGAAGTCCTTGTTCTCCGGCGTGTCGACGGACTGGAAGTAGTTCCACGCCGCCAGGTGGCCAACGAGCGGCTTGGTGTCGATGCCGGCGAGCTCCTCCTCACCCACGGAGAAGGCGATGACCGGAATGTCGGTGGCCTTGATGCCCTGGTTGGCGAGCTCCTTGTAGAAGGGCACGTTGGCGTCGCCATTGATGGTGGAGACGACGGCCGTCTTCTTGCCGGCCGAGCCGAACTTCTTGATCTCGGCGACGCGGGTCTGCCAGTCGGAATGGCCAAAGGGTGTGTAGTTGATGGAGATGTCCTCGTCCTTCACGCCCTTGGACTTGAGATAGGCCTCGAGGATCTTGTTGGTGGTGCGCGGGTAGACGTAGTCCGTGCCCTCCAGCACCCAGCGCTCGACGCCCTCGTTCTCCATCAGGTAGTCGACGGCGGGGATGGCCTGCTGGTTGGGCGCGGCGCCTGTGTAGAAGATGTTGCGGGAGGATTCCTCGCCCTCGTACTGGACGGGATAGAAGAGGATGCCGTTCAGCTCCTCGAAGACCGGCAGGACGGACTTGCGCGACACGGAGGTCCAGCAGCCGAAGGTGGCGGCCACCTTGTCCTTGGTGAGGAGCTCGCGCGCCTTTTCGGCAAACAGCGGCCAGTTGGAGGCAGGGTCGACGACGACAGCCTCGAGCTTCTTGCCGAGGAGGCCTCCCTTCTTGTTCTGCTCCTCGATGAGCATCAGCATCACGTCCTTCAGCGTCGTCTCGCTGATGGCCATGGTGCCCGAGAGCGAATGCAGGATACCGACCTTGATGACGTCCTGAGCGCTCGCGCTCACCGCCGGCAGCGCGATTGCTGCCGTCGTCGCGAGCGTCGCGAGGATCTTCTGAAAACGATTTCGCATTGTCGTTGCTCCACCCCCGGATGATCGTTGCAGGGGAGCGGCAGCAAGCCTCGTGCCAGCCTCGCGGGCCGGGGCGAAAGCGCCGGGACAGGGGTGCCCGACAGATGGGCTGGCGTATTTTTGTGCATAGAACTGCCCGTTTGCTGCGCTTGCGAAGGCCGCCGGGGCTCAGTGGAAATCGCGTGACTTGGGCAGGATGCGCACGTTGCGCGGGTGGCCGGCAGAGCGCGGATAATGCGGATGGACGAATTCGTCGGCGCGCGACAGCCGCGTGCGCGCCTCGTGCGCCTGCGACAGTGCGGCAAGATCCCGGGTGCGGTCGTCGACCGTCTCGGCCATCAGATGGACGACGCCTTCGCGGCTCTTCTGCACCCGCCCGGACACGAGGGCGAGCCGCGCACTCATCACCTGGCGGCGAAAGCGCTCGAACCGTCGTGCCCACAGGACGACGTTGGTGATGCCCGCCTCATCCTCGAGGGTCATGAAGATGGCGTTGCCCTTGCCGGGGCGCTGTCGCACCAGCACGACGCCGGCGACCCTGGCGAAGGCGCCGTCCGGCAGGGCTGCGATCTCGGCCGTGGTGCGGACACCCTCGCGCCGGAAGCGTTCACGCAGGAAGACCATGGGGTGGGCCTTCAGCGACAGGCGCAGCATCTGGTAGTCCGCCACCACATGTTCCGACAGCGGCATTGCCGGCAGGGCGGTGTCCGCCTCCTGCGCCAGCTCGCGCGCCCCGGCTGCGGCGAAGAGCGGCAGGGGCGCATCGTCGGGCAGGCGACGCACGGCCCACAGCGCCTCGCGCCGGTCGAGCCCGAGGGAGCGGAAGGCATCGGCATCGGCGAGGATCTTGAGGGCCCGCTGCGGCAGGCGGGCGCGCTTCCACAGGTCCTCGACGCTGTCGTAGCCGTTTCCGCGNGCNGCCAAGAGCGCCCGCGACCAGTCCTCGCTGAAGCCGTCCACCTGGCGAAAGCCGAGACGCAGCGCGAGCGTGCCGTCCGGCCGCGCCTCGAGCGTGTTGTCGTGGGCGCTCGCGTTGATGTCGACCGCGCGCACCTCGACGCCGTGCTCGCGCGCATCGCGCACGATCTGGGCCGGGGCATAGAAGCCCATGGGCTGGGAATTGAGCAGGGCGCAGGCGAAGACGGCCGGGTGGTGGCATTTGAGCCAGGCCGAGATGTAGACGAGCTTGGCGAAGGAGGCGGCGTGGCTCTCGGGAAAGCCGTATTCGCCGAAGCCCTTGATCTGGTTGAAGCAGCGCTCGGCGAAGGCGCGCTCGTAGCCGCGCGCCACCATGCCTTCCACCATCTTCTCCTCGAAGGTGTGGATGGTGCCGACGTGGCGGAAGGTGGCCATGGCGCGGCGCAGGCCGTTCGCCTCCTCCGGCGTGAAACCGGCCGCCACCATGGCGATCTTCATCGCCTGTTCCTGGAAAAGGGGTACGCCGAGGGTGCGGCCGAGCACCCGCCTCAGCTCGTCCGGCGGGCCGTGCTGGGGTGAGGGGGCGGGATAGGTGACCTCCTCCTCGCCGTTCCGCCGGCGCAGGTAGGGATGCACCATGTCGCCCTGGATGGGGCCNGGCCGCACGATGGCGACCTGGATGACGAGGTCGTAGAACTGCCGCGGNCTGAGGCGNGGCAGCATGTTGATCTGGGCCCGGCTCTCCACCTGGAAGACGCCGATGGAGTCGCCCCTGCACAGCATGTCGTAGACGGCCGGATCCTCCCTGGGCACGGCGGCGAGATCAAGGTCGAGGCCGCAGTGGCTGCGCAGCAGGTCGAAGGCCTTGCGGATGCAGGTGAGCATGCCGAGGCCGAGCACGTCGACCTTCATGAGGCCGAGCGCGTCGATGTCGTCCTTGTCCCACTCGATGAAGGTGCGCTCGTCCATGGCGGCGTTGCCGATGGGCACCGTCTCGTCGAGGCGGCTGCGCATCAGCACGAAGCCGCCGACATGCTGGGAGAGATGGCGGGGAAAGCCGAGGAGCCTCGTCGCGAGATCGACGGCGCGGCGGATCACCGGATTATTCGGGTCGAGCCCTGCCTCGCGGATGTGCTTGTCGGCGATCGGCGAGCCCCAGCTGCCCCAGACCGTGCCGGCGAGGCGGGCGGTGACGTCCTCCGTCAGGCCGAGGGCCTTGCCCACTTCGCGGATGGCGCTGCGCGGACGGTAGCAGATGACGGTGGCGGCGATGCCGGCGTGGTCGCGGCCATAGCGCTCGTAGATGTGCTGGATCACCTCCTCGCGCCGCCCGTGCTCGAAGTCGACGTCGATGTCCGGCGGCTCGCGCCGCTCGCTGGAGATGAAGCGGGCAAAGAGGAGATCGTGCTCCTCGGGGTCGACCGCGGTGATGCCGAGCACGTAGCAGACGGCGGAATTGGCGGCCGAGCCGCGCCCCTGGCAGAGGATGCCGCGGTCCTCGGCGTAGCGCACGATATCGCGGATGGTGAGGAAGTAGCGCGCATAGTCGAGCTGGGCGATGAGGGCGAGCTCCTCCCGCAGGAGCCTCTCCACCTTCGGCGATATCCCCTGCGGGTAGCGCAGCGCGGCGCAGCGCCAGGTCAGTTCCTCGAGCCAGCCCTGGGGCGTCTTGCCGGGCGGCACCGGCTCGTCTGGATAGTCGTATTTCAGCTCGGAGAGCGAAAAGTCGATACGGTCGAGGACATGCAGAGTCTCGTCGATGGCCTCCGGCGCATCGCGGAACAGCCGGGCCATCTCCTGTGCGGGCTTCAGGTGCCGCTCGGCGTTGGCGGCCAGGAGCCGCCCGGCCGAGTGGATGGTCACGCCCTCGCGGATGCAGGTCAGCACGTCCTGCAGCGGGCGCTGGGCCGGTTCGTGATAGAGCACGTCGTTGACGGCGAGGAGCGGCAGGCCCGCCCGCGCCGCNNCCGNCTTCAGGCCTGCAAGGTCGCGCCGGTCGCTGCCGCCATAGGCCATGGCGGCGGCGAGCCAGGTGGCGCCGGGGGCGGCTTCCTTCAGNTCGCCGAGGATGTCGAGGCGGANGTCTCCCGGCCGGCCGGGCATGGCGATGAGGAGAAGGTCGCGCGCATCGGTCACGAGGTCGGCGCGGGTGAGGTGGCATTCGCCCTTGTCCGCCCTGCGCTTGCCCAGGGTGAGGAGGCGGCACAGGCGGCCCCAGCCGGCACGGTTCACGGGATAGGCGATGACGTCGGGCGTATCGTCGGCAAAGACGAGGCGGGCNCCGACNGCGAGCTTGAAGGNGGGCAGCGTCTCGCCCTCCTTCTCCGCACGCGACCTGATCTCTTCGAGCGTCGTGTGGGCCCGCACCACGCCGGCGACCGTGTTGCGGTCGGCAATGCCGATGCCGGCGAGGCCGAGGACGAGCGCCTGCCTGACGAGGTCGCCGGGGTGGGAGCCGCCGCGCAGGAAGGAGAAATTGGTCGTGACAGCAAGCTCGGCATAGGCCGCCGGCTGCGGGACGGGCCCCTTCATGCGAACACCCCGTGCAGGAACCAGCGCGGGGCGGGCGCCTCGCCGAAAAGGCCCCGGCGGAACACCCAGAAGCGGCGCCCCGCCGTGTCCTCGACCCGGTAGTAGTCGCGCGTCGGTTCCTCGCCCGCCTCGTCGCGCCACCATTCGGGCGCGATCCGCTCCGGCCCCTCGGCGCGGGTGATCTCGTGCAGCACGCGCCGCCAGCGGAAGCGCAGCGGCGGCCCGTCCGGCACTTCGGCGAGCGCCTCGATGGGCTGCGGCGGATCGAAGAGGTGGACTGGCCGCGCAGGAGGATCGTCTGGCCGCCCGGCCGGCCAGTCGCAGGCCGGCGTCGCTGAGTCGTCGAGGCTGGCGGCCGGCACCATGCGCACGGCCCTTTCGGGAATGTGCGTGTCAACGAAGGCCGGCCGGAGGACGGCTGCCGGGCCGAAGCGGGCGCCGAGCCGGTCGACGAGGGCGGCGACCTCCTCGTCCTCGACCGTCCGCCCGTCGAGGCTCGTCTGGCTTTCGCCGAGCGGCTCGCAGACCGTGACGGCGAGGCGGAGCAGATCGAAGCCGAAGCCGGGGTCGAGGGGGGCGGCAAGCGCCGCAAGCCTCTCGCGGAACAGGCGCATGACGACGGCGGCGTCGCGCGTCGGCCGGCCGGTGGCGACCGCAAGGCGCGTGACCCGCCCGTCGGCACGGAAGAAGGCAGCCTCGAAGCGCCGTCCGCCCTCGCCGCGCTCCGCGAGTATGCCGCCGGCGCGCCGGGCAAGGCCGGCGAGGGCGGCAACGATGTCCTCCTCGCGCGCCACGGGCTCGGCGAAGCGGCGCTCGACGAGGCAAGGCGGCAGTGGCCGGCGCGGGGAGATGCCGACGTCCTCCCGGCCCAGGATGCGTGCGAGACGGGCCGGCAGGTCCGCGCCGAAGCGGGCAGCGAGCGGCGCGCTCGGGCGATCCGCCAGGTCGCCCACGGTCTTCAGGCCCGCCCGGGTGAGGGCGAGCAGCACTTCCGGCGAGACGCCGAGGGCGGCCGCGGGCAGCGGCCTCACCGCCATCTCCTCCTCCCCCGGCGGCACGATGTCGTGTCGACCGAGCGTCTTGCGCCCGAAGCGGGCGAGCGCTCCTGCCGCCTGCGGCGTGCCGGCGACGCTGCCCCGCACGGTCAGGCCGCCGCGGGCGAGGCCCTCCATCACTGCCCGCCGCAGGTTTTCTTCGCCGGCAAAAAAGTGAGCGCAGCCGGTGATGTCGAGCACCAGCCCGTCGGGCTCCTCAACGGCGACGAGCGGCGTGTAACGGTCGCACCAGTCGGCGAGGCGGGCAAGCAGGGCCGCATCAGCCGCGCGGTCCATGTCCGCCGCGACGAGGTGGGGAATACGGGCGCGTGCGTCCGCCAGGGTGAGGCCGGGGGTGAGGCCGAGGGAAAGGCCCAGCCGGTCCACGGCGGCGATGCGCAGCGCGTTCGCCACCTTCTCGACGAGGACGAGCGGGGCCTCAGCCTGTGCGGGCGAGACGGGTGATGCCCGGCGATGCCGGTCGGCCGGCAGGAAGGGGAACCACAGGGCGAGGTAGCGGCGGGGGCTCGTGGAAGAGACGGTGCTCACGGTGCCACTCCAGGCGCCAGCGCCGGCCCTCAAGGCCGGAACGGTGACGCAGCAAGGTGATGTCGAAGGCAGGATGACCGGGGGTATTGGCCAGCAGCGGCCGTGACGGGGCGGCGGCGACGGACCAGCGCGTCGCCGCCGCGCTCGGCCGGGGCATGGCCGCGATGCGCAGCAGCAGGGCGGGGACGCCGGACTGCTCGGCGGCGAGCGCGAGGCGCCGGCTCGCCGTCAGGTCGAGGGATCGCGGATCGCCCCACGGCTCGATGACGACGGCGCCGAGAGCCGGGCAGCGCAGGGCCTCCGCCCCGGCCTGCAGCACGCAGGCCGCATCGGGCCCCGTCACCACGACGAGCAGGCGCGGGTCGAGCCCCAGGGCGGCAAGGCCCGGCGCATGGAGAGCACCGGTTTCCGCCACGCAAAAGCCTTGCCGCACCCAGATCACGCGGCGGCCGTCCGCCGCGGCGCGCGCCGCAAGACCGGCTGTGAAGCCGGCGGCTGCGCCGGCATCCGCGGCCTCGCGTGCAAAGATCTCGTGTACCGCAGCCCGGAGAAAGCCGCCGCCCAGCAGCTCGTCCACGGCCGGCGCGCCGCATGTGAAGCGCTGGCCCGTTTCGGTCGCGGCCGGCTCGATCGCGGCAATGCTCCGCCGCAGCGCCTGCAAAGTCTCTTGCACCGCGCTCATGACTCTTGTTCCTGTTTTGTTCTATAACGACTCAGGAGGATGCGAGAGTCAATGCCGGTTCGCGGGCTTTCGGGGGGGCTCTGTGTCGGCCGGGCAGGGACAACCGGCGCGGCGGCGATTTGCGACACCGCCTGCCGGCCGTCCGTCAGAGGGGCAATGGATGCCTGAAGGTTCAGCTCTTTCAGCTGAAGAGGGAGTCGATGTCGTCCTGCGACACGACGTTTGCATCGCCAGCGAGCGGTGGTCCGTTGAGCAGGGCTTCGTCGCCCTTCTCTTCCTCTTTTTCCTCCTCGATCTCGGCGAGGCTCGAGAGGCTGTCCGGCCCGCCCCAGATCTCCATCATGTTGGCGACACGCTCCTCGATGAACTTGAGCGTGNTGACCACCTTGCTGATGCGCTGGCCGGTGAGGTCCTGGAAGTTGCAGGCTTCGAAGATGCGGATGACCTGTTCGTAGATCCGGTTGGCGATCTCCTGCTGCTCACCGGCGAGCTGCTCCATGAGAACGCCGGCGGCATCGTTGATGGCTTCCGCCGAGGACAGGATGGTCTCCGTGGCGCTCTCGGTGTCGGAGACGACGGCGTCGAGCTCGTCCGTCACCCGGCTCCGCGGCTTCCCGCGCAGGCCCTTGGCATGCAGGGTCGCGAGTTCCTGCTTTGTCCTCTGGATGCTGCGCTGGATGGCATCAACGTCCTGCCAAAGGGCACCGCCTTCCGACATTTGACCGATTCGCTCGTCGCGGCTGTTGATGGCTTCGACCAGCGTGCGAAGCTCGGCCAGCTGCTGCGAGATCTGTTCGAGCTGCACCGACACCGTCGGGCTTCCCATGAGTGTATCGCCGAAACCGGTGTCGACCATCGATTCGATGCGAAACGGCCGATGGCCCGCAGTCATCGGCACCTCCCTCTTTAAGGATTGGTCAATTCGGGCCGTTACTATAAGTGGTCGACTTCAACCAACGCAAACGGTCCGGCTTCCGCCATGCAAGCTTCATGCAAGTTTTNTGCAAGAGTCTCCGCACAGCGAAATGCGCCCCTGTCAACAAAGTGCAAAGCGGTGGAGTGAACTATGGCGCTTGATCTTTCGATGCCGATCCTCGTGGTCGACGATTATAAGACCATGGTTCGCATCATTCGCAACCTGTTGAAACAGCTCGGTTTTCAGGACGTTGACGAAGCGTCTGACGGCACTGAGGCACTCGCCAAGATGAGGCAGCGCGAGTATGGCCTCGTCATCAGCGACTGGAACATGGAGCCGATGACGGGCTACGAGCTCCTGAAGCAGATCCGCGCGGACGAGAAGCTCGCCCATACGCCTTTCATCATGGTGACCGCGGAGGCGAAGTCGGAGAACGTCGTCGCCGCGAAGAAGGCGGGCGTCAACAACTACATCATCAAGCCGTTCAACGCGCAGACGCTGAAAGGCAAGATCGAGGCAGTCTTCGCCGANCAGTAGGCTTTCCCCATCCGCCNGCACGGGCTCCAAGGTGCACGTCTTGCGGGGCGTGCACCTTTTTTTATTTGCGTGTATTGTCGATCTNGCGTTTCCNGCTTATGTGAAACAAGTCGTCCGGGCAAGACGATCCGGGTTTGTCCTGTCGGCGGCTGCTTTCCAGATCGAAGACTTGAGGGCGGGTGCTGTTCAACGACGGTGCGCCTGCAACGATTGGGGGGCGGAAGTAAGTTGCGTCGTCCTGTTGCGGCGTCTGGTTTCTGCCAGGCCTCTCTCCGAGGGGCGGAATGACTTCCGAAGATCAAATCGCACAGCGCCTCCGGGCGGCCCGACGCCATGCCGGCTTTACCAGCGCGTCCGCGGCGGCGCGGACGTTCGGCTGGAACGAGGTGACCTATCGCGCCCACGAGAACGGACTGCGCGGCCTCCGCACGGCTGTGGCCGAGCGCTACGCGGCGCATTTCAATATCAGCCTCGCCTGGCTCCTGACCGGGGAAGGCCGGCAGCTGAGACAGCACTATCTCGACATCGCCGGAGAGATCGGGGACGACGGTAGCCTCCTGCGCCGCTTCAGGGTGGTACCGCCGAGGCCCGTTTTCAGCGTGGCGGCGCCCGTCGCGCTGCCGCCCCAGGCCATTGGCTTCCGCATCGCCGGAACGGGACTGCAGCCGCGCTACGACCGGGGCGACATTGTCGTCTGCGCCCGGGCAGGAGACGCCCCCCCGCAACATCGTCGGTCGGGAAGCGGTGGTGATCACCGGCCAGGGCCGCGGCTACGTACGCATCGTGCGTCGGGTCATGCGTTCCGGCCTCGTCGATCTGCAGGCCATCGACGGGCGTGTGACGCGTGCCGTCGACGTCGTTTGGAGCGCTGCCGTCACGTCAGTCGTGCGCGCCCGCGACGTGTGAGGCGGCAGGGCGGCAACAGCCTCCGACAGATCGCTGCCTGCCCTCCTGCAACGGGAATCAAGTCGTACACAAAGAAGACACCTGACGGGTCGGCGTGTTCGCGGCGCGCATTCGGGCGTTGGCGGCAGCGCACTATCGTTAAAATTTTAGCGATAATTGTAACAAAGCGATGCAAAAATGACTCACCGCGGAATGTGTGCCCAGAAACGATACAAAGCGTATTGACCCTTAACGGGCGATTAATAATTCTTAAACCACTGATTCGCCGGGGCACGAACGCTTCAAGCGTTCGAGTCAAGGGCCTCAGGATCGTTGGCGCAGTTGGGCTTTGCCACCGATGGACGGGCTGCCGCTTTGCGTGGCGGCATCTTCCGTGCCCAGGCTTGTCTGGGCATTGCCTGATGGTTTTCGGCGACGATGTGCGGGTCGGAACGTGTATCCCTTCAAAGAAGAGGGAGCGCGGAACCTATAGTATGAGAATATTTAAAAGTATATTTTAGTTATGGGATAACCAGCGATATATATCGCCTTTTTTTAAAGTAGTCAGTGTGCGTTCACCGGTTTGTTGCGGCCGGATGTGCGTGATGACTGATTATTGGAATGGCTGGGGGGTCAGGCTGTGTATATCGTTGTTGACGAAAGGCAACTTGTCACGTCGGGCTATGTCGCGAGCTTCGGGCGCGAGGGCGTCCCATCCATGGGCTTCTACTCGGCGGAATTCCGCGAGTGGCTCCAGACGGCATCGACAGTAGATCTCAATGCGGTGCAGGGGTTCGTGCTCGGCGATTTTGCTGACCGTACGAGCTATCCGGAACTCATCCGCAACCACAGCCGCGCGCCGATCATTGCACTGAGCGANACGCGCTCGCTGGAACAGACGCTTGAGCTCTTCACCGCCGGCATCGACGACGTGGTGCGCAAGCCGGTGCATGTCAAGGAAATCCTGGCGCGGGCCGAGGCCGTGTGGCGGCGCGTGAACAGCGCCGAGGAAAAGACCACGATTGGCCGGCTCAAGGTCTTCTATGACGGCCGCGACCCGGAGATCGACGGCGAGCCGCTGGCACTCCCGCGCCGCGAGCGNCACATCCTGCAGTATCTGGTGCGCGCGCGCGGGCGGCGCGTGAGCAAGATGCAGCTCTTCAACGCCATCTACGGCATCTACAACGAGAGTGTGGAAGAGAGCGTGGTGGAAGGCCACGTCAGCAAGCTGCGCAAGAAGCTGCGCGAGCGGCTTGGCTACGACCCGATCGAGGCCAAGCGCTACATGGGCTACATGTTCGTCGACCGCGGCTGAGGCCGCTGCAACACCCTATCCCCTCCCCTGCGCTCCCTGTGCCGTCCGGTNCGGGGAGCTTTTCATTTTCNGTTTGGCATATCCAGCAACGAACGGGTAAGGTTTGACCGCTACGGTCGAGACCATAGCGGATTGAGGCCCTTCCCACCTGCGCCTCAAAGGCATGATGCCGCTCCGCTATGCCGGTGCAAACCCGGCATGTCCCTTTCCGAAAATCCACATCTCAATGTGAAGGGAC
>JGI25331J36430_1000504_pt1 | contig 24152 bp, 15 predicted proteins | sample HigsolmetaAR206D_FD_36430 | JGI IMG/M metagenome (IMG submission 36430) | reverse complement strand
GAAGTGCACGCCGGCTTCCAGCATCTGGCGCATGGTGATCTGGGGCATTGCTTTGACTCCTTGGACGTGGAATCGCCCCGCGCGGCATGGACTCGGGTTTGAGCCACGCTGGGTGCGCGGCCGGGCGGCCGCGCGTCGATTCCGGGGTTGGGCCTCCCTGCCGCTTCCGTGTCCGAACCCGGGGCGGAGCCTTGGCTCCACCGGCGGGCACCCCGGCACGAAGGGTGGCGGCAGGTGTGTATTCGCCGGCCGGGACGGCGCCCGGAACCCTGCGCCCGGCGTGGGCGGCCCCGTGGACGGGGGCGGACAGAGCCGGGAAAGTATAGCTGCCACGGCCGCTTAGCGGCAAACCGGGCGACGGACGGGGCGGGGCGGCCGGGCCGGGCGAAGCTGAATGGGGCGGCGCCGGCGGCCGCCGGGCGAGGCGGCCCGCGTTCAGGCGGGGCCAACTTGGGGGATAATCCCCTGATGAACCTGCACCTGAAAACCCCCGAAGAAATCGAGAAGATGCGCGTCGCCGGCCGCCTGGCCGCCGAGGTGCTGGAAATGATCGCCCCGTATGTGAAGCCGGGGGTCAGCACCGCGGAACTGGACCGCATCTGCCACGACCACATCGTGAACGTGCAGGGCGCGATCCCGGCCAACCTGGGCTACCGCGGCTTCCCCAAGACCGTGTGCACCTCGGTCAACAACGTCATCTGCCACGGCATCCCCAGCGAGGCCAAGGTGCTGAAGGACGGTGACATCCTCAACATCGACGTCACCGTCATCAAGGACGGCTGGTACGGCGACACCAGCCGCATGTACTACGTCGGCACCCCCTCGGTGATGGCGCGGCGCCTGGTGGAGACCACCTACCGGGCCATGTGGCGCGGCATCCGCGCGGTGAAGCCGGGCGCGACCCTGGGCGACATCGGCCACGCCATCCAGAGCTACGCCGAGTCCGAGCGCTTCTCGGTGGTGCGCGAGTACTGCGGCCACGGCATCGGCAAGGTCTACCACGACGAGCCGCAGGTCCTGCACTACGGCCGGCCGGGCGAGGGCCTGGTGCTCAAGCCGGGCATGACCTTCACCATCGAGCCGATGATCAACGAGGGCACCCGCCATACCCGCGTGCTGCCCGACGGCTGGACCGTGGTCACCAAGGACCGCAAGCTCTCGGCGCAGTGGGAGCACACCGTGGCGGTCACCGAGGACGGCGTGGAGGTGCTGACGCTGCTCCCGGGCCAGCTGCCGCCCGACGAGGTCTGAGCATGGGTGTGGGCGCCGGACCTCAGGCTGCGGAGGGGGCGCCCGGCGGCGATGCCGCCTGGGCGGCACGCGCCCGCGAGGAGCTGGCGCGCACCGACGCGGGCCTGGCCCGGCGCTACGGTCCGGACGCGGACATCGACCGCCTGCTGGCGCTGCGCGCCCGCGCGGTGGACCGGATCCTGCGCCAGGCCTGGGCGCGCTGCATCCCGGAAGGGGCGCCGCTGGCGCTGTTCGCGGTCGGCGGCTACGGCCGCGGCGAGCTGTTCCCGCGCTCGGACATCGACGTGCTGGTGCTGGCCGAGGCCGATGCCCAGCGCGCCCACGAGGCCGACCTGGCGCGCTTCTTCGCCCTGCTGTGGGACGCCGGCCTGCCGGTCGGCCACGCGGTGCGGTCGGCGCAGGAGTGCACCACCGCCGCGGCCGGCGACCAGACCATCCTGACCGCGCTGCTGGAATCGCGCCCGCTGGTGGCCGACAGCGGCGCGCAGGCGGCGCTGTCGGACGCCATCGCCACCACCCGGGTCTGGCCGGCGCCGGAGTTCTTCCGTGCCAAGCGCGAGGAGCTGCGCGCGCGCCACCTGCGCCACGGCGACACCTCCGACAACCTCGAGCCGCACATCAAGGACGGCCCCGGCGGCCTGCGCGACCTGCACACCCTGGGCTGGATGGCGCAGCGCGCCTTCGGCGTGCGTGACCTGCAGGCGGTGGTCGCCCTCGGCCACGTCGGCCAGGACGAGGCGGCGACCCTGGCGCGCGAGCGCCGCACCCTGGCGCGGCTGCGCTTCGGTCTGCACCTGGTGGCCGGCCGCGCCGAGGAACGGCTGCGCTTCGACTACCAGAAGGCGCTGGCGCAGCGCCTGGGCCTGGCCGACGACGCGCACAGCCTGGCCGTGGAGAAGATGATGCAGGGCTTCTACCGCGCCGCGGCGGTCGTGCGGCGGATCAGCGACCGGCTCCTGCAGCGCTTCGAGGAGACCTTCGAGGGCGAGGCCGTGCCCGAGCCGCTGGAGGGCGACTTCGTCCTGCTGCGCGGCTACCTGGCCGCGTCCGGGCCGTACTGGCCGGAGGGCGACCTGCGCCAGGTGCTGGCGCTGTTCTCCACCTGGGCGGCGCATCCGCGCATCCGCGGCCTGCACTCGCGCACCGCCCGCGCGCTGGCCGAGACCCTGCCGCACCTGCCGTCCTACGAACGCACCGGCCCGGCCGCGCGCGGGCGCTTCATGGCCCTGCTGCGCGGCCCGCAGCCGGTGGAGACGTTGACCCGGATGGCGCGCCTGGGCGTGCTGGGCCAGTACCTGCCGGCCTTCGCCCAGGTGTCCGGGCGCATGCAGTTCGACCTGTTCCACGCCTACACCGTGGACCAGCACACGCTGATGGTGCTGCGGAACATCGCCGGCTTCGCCGAGGGGCCGGACGAGCGCTTCGCCATCGCCCATGAGGTCTGGCCGCGCCTGCGCAAGCCTGAGCTGCTGCTGCTGGCCGGCCTGTTCCACGACATCGCCAAGGGCCGCGGCGGCGACCATTCCGAGCTGGGCGCGGTGGACGCGCGCCGGTTCTGCGCCGCGCACGGCCTGAGCGAGGCCGACACCGGGCTGGTGGCCTGGCTGGTGGAGCAGCACCTGCGCATGTCGGTCACCGCGCAGAAGCAGGACATCTCCGACCCGGAGGTGGTGCGCGCCTTCGCCCGTCTGGTCGGNGACCGCGAGCGCCTGGACTACCTGTACCTGCTGACCTGCGCCGACATCGCCGGCACCAGCCCCAACCTGTGGAACGCCTGGAAGGACCGCCTGCTGGCCGACCTGTACCTGTCCACCCGGCGCGTGCTGCGCGAGGGCCTGGAGGTGCCGGTGGACGTGGACGCGCGCGTGGCCGAGGCGCGNGAGGCCACCCGCGCGCTGATGCGCGGGCGGGGCTACGACGACGCCACCATCGACCGCCAGTTCGCGGAGATGCCGGAGGAGAGCTTCCTGCGCTTCCGCCCGGAGCAGCTGGCCTGGCAGGCCGCCTCGCTGGTGGAGGTGTTCCACGGCCAGACCCAGGTCGCGGTGCGGCCGATCGGCGGCAGCGCCAGCGGCGGCGCGCTGGAGGTGTTCGTGCACTCGCCCGACCGCGACGGCCTGTTCGCGGCCATCGTCGCCACCCTGGACCGGCACGGCTACGGCGTGCACCAGGCGCGCGTGCTGATGGGCCCGCACGGCACCGTGTTCGACACCTTCGAGGTGCTGCCGGCCGACACCTTCGCCAGCCGCGATCCGGCGCAGCTGGAGGCGGCGCTGCGCCAGGCCCTGTCCGGTGCGCTGGACCAGGTGCGCGCGCCGCGCCGGGTCGCGCCGCGCCAGTTGCGCCATTTCCGCTTCCCGCCGCGGATCGAGTTCAGCACCACCGGCGACGGCCGCCGCAGCCTGCTGAGCCTGGTCTGCCCGGACCGTCCCGGCCTGCTGTCCGACGTGGCCCAGGCGCTGCGCGCCTGCCGTCTGCGCGTGCACGACGCGCGCATCGCCACCTTCGGCGAGCGCGCCGAGGACGTGTTCCAGATCACCGACGAGAACGACCGGCCGCTGGACGAGGCCGCGCAGGAGGCCCTGCGCGCGGCGCTGCGCGAGCGGCTGGACCCCGACAGCCAGACCCCACCGTCAGGAGCCCCACGCTGATGGCACAGACCCCCAAGAAGACGACCACCCGCCGAAGCGCGCGCACGCGCGCCGCCGCCGCGGCCGCCCCCGGGNTGGCCGAGCTGAAGTTCTCCATCGAAAGCGCGTTCGAGCGTCGCGCCTCGCTGACCCTGGACGAGATCGAGGGCTCGACCCGGCCGCTGGTGGAGCGGGTGATCGAGGGCCTGGAGCGTGGCGAGTTCCGCGTCGCCGAGCCGGACGGCAAGGGCGGCTGGCAGGTCAACGAATGGCTGAAGAAGGCTGTGCTGCTGTACTTCCGGGTCAACGACATGGCCGTGATGGAGGGCGCGCCGGCCCCGTTCTGGGACAAGGTGCCGGCCCGCTTCGGCGGCTACGGCGAGGCCGAGTTCCGCCGCCTGGGCGTGCGCGTGGTGCCCGGCACCATCGCCCGCCGCGGCGNCTACCTGGGCAAGGACGTGGTGCTGATGCCCAGCTTCATCAACATCGGCGCCTACGTCGGCGAGGGCACCATGGTGGACACCTGGGCCACGGTCGGCTCGTGCGCCCAGGTCGGCAGGCACTGCCACATCTCCGGCGGCGCCGGCATCGGCGGCGTGCTGGAGCCGCTGCAGGCCAGTCCGACCATCATCGAGGACCACTGCTTCATCGGCGCGCGCTCGGAGATCGTGGAGGGCGTGGTGGTGGGCCACCACAGCGTGATCGGCATGGGCGTGTTCCTCGGCCAGTCCACCCGCATCTACAACCGCGCCACCGGCGAGATCACCTACGGCTACGTGCCGCCCTACAGCGTGGTGGTGTCGGGCGCGCTGCCGGCCGCCGACGGCAGCCACTCGCTGTACTGCGCGGTGATCGTCAAGCAGGTGGATGCGAAGACCCGGGCCAAGACCAGCATCAACGAGCTGTTGCGCGGCCTGGCGGAGTGACCGTTCCGTTCCACGAGGGGAGGTGAGGATGGTTGGCAGCAAGGGGAAGCGGTTGGCGCGGCTGGCGCTGCTGCTGGCGGCGGTGGTGCCGGCGGCCCCGGCGGAGAACCTGGCCCGCTACAGCGAGGACGGCCTGCGCGCCGAGCTGGCCGGGATCGCCGAGGCCGAGACCGCGGTGCTGGTGCCGATGCGCGACGGCGTCGGCCTGTCCACCAACATCTGGCGGCCGAAGGGCGCCACCGGCAGGTTGCCGACGGTGCTGTGGAAGACGCCGTACAACGAGCACAACCTGCGCGGCCGCGCCGCGCAGCTGGCGATCGAGGCCGTGCGCCGCGGCTATGCCTTCGTGGTGCAGAGCGAGCGCGGGCGCTACTTCAGCCAGGGCGAGTACCAGATCCTCGGCCACCCGCAGACCGACGGCTGGGACACGCTGGACTGGATCGCCGCCCAGCCCTGGTCCAACGGCAAGGTCGGCACGCTCGGCTGCTCGTCCTCGGCCGAGTGGCAGCTGGCGCTGGCGGCGATGAACCACCCGGCGCACGCGGCGATGGTGCCGATGGCCGCAGGTGCCGGCATCGGCAAGGTCGGCCGGTTCCAGGAGCAGGGCAACTTCTACACCGGCGGTGTGCCGCGGACCCTTTTCGCGGTGTGGATGTACGGGGTGGACAACCCGCTGCGTGCGCAGCTGCCGCAGGACCTCGCCGGCCCCATGCGCGCGCGGGTGGCGCAGTACAACGACCTGCACGCGACCAAGCCCAAGGTCGAGTGGCAGACGCACATCCGGCACCTGCCGTACGCGGAGCTGCTGTCCTCGCTGGGCGAGCCGCCGGGCACCTTCGAGCAGTTCATCGCGCGCACGCCGGCCGATCCAGCCTGGCGCGAAGGCGGGCTGTACCACGACGACATGGGCTGGGGCGTACCGGCGCTGTGGTTCAACAGCTGGTACGACGTGTCCATCGGCCCGAACCTGGAACTGTTCAACCATGCGCGCAACGCCGGCACCGACGCCGAGGCTTCCGCCCACCAGTACGTGGTGATAGGCCCGAACCCGCACTGCCAGTTCTGGCAGCTCGGCCCCGACTACACGGTCGGCGCGCGCAAGGTCGGCGACGCCAGCTTCCCGGTCAGCGAGCAGGTCTGGGCGTTCTTCGACCGCTGGCTGAAGGGCGACAGGAAGGCGTTCCCGTCCAGCACCCCGAAGGTGCGCTACTTCACCATCGGCCTGGACAAGTGGCAGGCCGACGAGCAGTGGCCGCCGAAGGCGGCGCGGCCGGTGCGCCTGTACCTGCGTTCGGGCGGNCGGGCCAACTCGCTGTACGGCGACGGCCGCCTGGCGTCCGATCCTCCCGGCGACGAGCCCGCCGACCGCTACACCTATGACCCGGCCAACCCGGTGCAGACCATCGGCGGCGGCGACTGCTGCAACGGTGGCCTGGTCGTCCCCGGCGCCTTCGACCAGCGCCCGGTGGAGGCCCGCCACGACGTCCTGGTCTACACCAGCGACCCGCTGGAGGAGCCGCTGGAGGTGACCGGCTTCGTCGAGGCGGTGCTGAACGTGTCCTCCAGCGCGCCGGACACCGACTTCGCGGTCAAGCTGGTGGACGTGGCCCCGGACGGCACCGCCTGGATCGTCGGCGACACCATCCTGCGCGCGCGCTACCGCGACGGCTACGAAACGCCCGCCCCGATGGAGCCGGGCCGGGTGTACACGCTCCGGCCCACGCCGATCGCCACCTCGATCCAGTTCGGCAAGGGCCACCGCATCCGTGTGGAGGTGACCAGCTCGAACTTCCCGAAGTTCGCCCGCAACCTCAACACCGGCGGCCCGAACGAGACCGAGTCCACGCCGGCGGTGGCGGAGAACGCGGTGCACCACTCGGCCGGTGCCGCCAGCTACATCGAACTGCCCGTGGTCGCGCGCTGAGCGCGGCCACGGTCCCGGAATCCCAGGCATGACCACGACGATCTACGGACTNAAGAACTGCGACACCTGCAAGAAGGCGACGAAGTGGTTGGACCGCTTCGGCATCGCCTACACCTTCGTCGACTACCGCGAGAACAAGCCCGCGCCGGAGACCCTGGTGGAGTGGGCGGGCAAGGCCGGCGGCTGGGACGCCCTGGTCAACAAGTCCTCCACCACCTGGCGGCAGCTGCCGCCCAACCGCAAGGCGCCCGGCAGCGAGGCCGAGTGGAAGCTGCTGCTGCGCGAGTACCCGCAGCTGATCCGCCGTCCGGTGGTGGTCGGCGAGGACGGGAGCTTCAGCCAGGGCTTCTCCGACAACGGCTTCAAGAAGCTGTTCCTCTGACCCCGTGAGGGGGNCGGATGCGGCGCGCCGGCGGCGGCCGCGGGCGCCGTCGCCGGGCCGCGCCTCAAGGGGCGCCGGTGGGCTGCCGCTACAATCGGCGCATCTGCCGGGACGCCACCATGAGCGATGTGCTTGCCCTGGCGTGCGAGCTGATCGCGCGCCCCTCCGTCACGCCGGACGACGCCGGCTGCCAGGACCTGGTCGCCGCGCGCCTGCGCCGCGCGGGCTTCGCCTGCGAGCGGCTGCGCTTCGGCGCGGTGGACAACCTGTGGGCCACGCACGGCGGCGGCGAGGGCCCGGTGCTGGTGCTGCTGGGCCACACCGACGTGGTGCCGCCCGGCCCGCGCGAGGCCTGGACCAGCGACCCGTTCACGCCGGAGGTGCGCGACGGCGTGCTGTACGGCCGCGGCGCCGCCGACATGAAGGGCAGCGTGGCCGCCTTCGTCATCGCCGCCGAGCGCTTCGTCGCCGAGCATCCCGACCATCCGGGCACGCTGGCCCTGCTGCTGACCTCCGACGAGGAGGGCGAGGCCATCGACGGGGTGCGCCGCGTGGCCGAGCTGTTCCGCCAGCGCGGCCAGCGCATCGACTGGTGCATCACCGGCGAGCCTTCCTCGACCCGCCGGCTGGGCGACCTGCTGCGGGTGGGCCGGCGCGGCTCGCTGTCGGCCACGCTCACGGTGCGCGGCGTGCAGGGACACGTGGCCTATCCGGAGAAGGCGCGCAATCCCGTGCACCAGGCCGCGCCGGCGCTGGCCGAGCTGGTCGCCCGGCGCTGGGACGATGGCTACGAAAGCTTCCCGCCGACCAGTCTGCAGATCAGCAACATCCATGCCGGCACCGGCGCCGGCAACGTCATCCCCGGGCACCTGCAGGTGCAGTTCAACCTGCGCTACAACCCGCACTGGGACGCGCCGCGCCTGGAGGCGGAGATCGCCGCGCTGCTGGACCGCCACGGGCTGGACTGCGAACTGCGCTGGCACCGCAGCGGCGAGCCGTTCCACACGCCGGAAGGGCGCCTGCGCCGCGTCGCGCGCGAGGTGCTGGCCGGCTTTGCCGGCGCACCGCCGGAGGAGAGCACCGGCGGCGGCACCTCGGACGCGCGCTTCATCGCCCCCCTCGGCGCGCAGTGCATCGAGGTCGGGCCGGTCAACGCCAGCATCCACCAGGTCGACGAGCACGTGCGCGTGGCCGACCTGGAGGCGCTGCCGGAACTGTACCTGCGCCTGGTCGCCAGCCTGCTGGGGTGACGATGGCGGGGGGCGGGGGCAGGGGCGGGACGCGGTGGCGGCCGGCCGCGTCCGTGGTGGCGGCGCTGGCCGCCGTGCTGCTGTGGCTGGCCCCCGCGCTGCCCGCCCTGGCCGCGTCCGCGCGGCTGGACGGCCTGCCGCTGCTGCAGCGCTTCGGCCAGGGCCAGCTGCCGGGAGCACCCAGCTATTCGGCGGCGGGCGTGGACTCGGAGGGCACCCTGTACGTGGGCAGCAGCGACGGGGTGATGGTCTACCGCAGCGGCGACTGGGAGCTGGTCGCGCTGCCGCGCAGGACCGGGGTCTATTCGCTGCTGGTGGCTCCGGGCGACCGGGTGTTCGTGGCCGGCGTGGGCGTGTTCGGGCGCCTGCACCAGCTGCCCGACGGGCGCTTCCGCTTCGAGGACCTGATCGGCCGCCTGGGCGCGATACCGCCGGGCGTGCGTGGCCACGCCTTCTACGACCTGGTGGAGGCTGCGGGGGACGTGTACGTCCGCAACGACGCCACCCTGTTCCGCATCGGGCCCGATGGCAGCCTGTGGCGGACGCCGCTGCCGGACGGTCTGGGCAGCCGCCTGTTCAGTGCCGGTGGACGCCTGTACGGGATGCTGGCCGGGGCCGGGCTGTGCCGGCTGGTGGATGGGCGCTTCGAGCTGGTGCGCGGCGGCGAGGCCCTGGCCGACGTCGGCGTGGCGGGGGTGTGGCCGCACCGGGACGGCCTGCTGGTCGCCTCCGGGCAGGGCTTCCACCGGGTGGACGCAGGCGGGGTGCACCGCCTGGGCGTGCCGGCCGATGCGCTGCTGCAGCGCCACCGCCCGTATTCCGGCACGCGCCTGCGCGACGGCTCGCTGGCGCTCAGCGCCGACGACGGCAGTCTGCTCCACGTGTCCGCCGACCTGGCCCATGGCCGGATCTACCCGGTGGGCAGGGACGTGGCGTTCGACTTCACCACCGATCCGGAGGGCTGGCTGTGGGTGGTGACCGAGGCCGAGCTGGTCCGCCTGCGCCTGCCCGCGCCCTGGACCGTGTACGACCAGCGCCACGGCCTGGAGCGGCGCCTGTTCGACTTCGCCTACTTCGACGGCGCGCTGTGGGTGGCCTCCACCGGCGTGCTGCGTGCCCGGCCGGCGGCCGATGGCGGCGTGCCGGTCTTCGAGCCGCTGCCCTGGCCCCGGTACCGCTACGAGGTGCTGGCGCTGCTGGCCACGCCCGAGGGGCTGCTGATCGGCAACCGCCGCGGCCTGGCCCTGCTGGCGCCCGGCATGCGCTCGCCGCGCTGGCTGCTCGGCCCCGATCCCGGAATCGCCATCCGCCTGCTGGAGCCATCGCCGTTCGATCCGGACCGGGTGCTGGCGGTCGGCGGCGGCAGCGCGATGTGGCTGGTGCGTCGCGACGGCGCCTGGCGGGTGCAGGCGCAGTGGAGGACGCCGGTGGGCGGACACAACGGCCTGGTCCAGCTGGCGCGCGACGAGGCCTGGCTGGGCGACCCGCTGGGCGGCGTGCACCGCTGGCGCTTCGAAGCGGACAGCGGGCGGTTGCTGGAGCAGGAACACCTGGGCAGTGAGGCGGGCCTGGAGACCGACCCGGAACTGGGCACCCGCCTGCTGCTGCTGGACGACACCGTGTTCGCCATCTCCGGCACGCGCGTGCAGCGGCTGCGCGCCGGACGCTTCGTCCCCGCGCGGCTGCCGGAGCTGCCGGGCCTGGAGCGGCCCTGGGAGCTGGCGGCGGCGCGCAACGCCGCCGGCACCTTCGTCTGGACCTCGCAGCGGATATGGTGGCGCCCGCCGGGCGAGCACGCCTTCCGGCTGCTGCGCACCGGCGGCGGCCGTGTCCCCGGCTACCGCAAGGTGGAGCTGCAGGAGGACGGCCGGTTGCGCGTGCTGGCGCGCGCGCAGGTGCTGCAGTTCGACCCGGCCTTCGACGCCGGGCCGGCGTGGCGGCCGCGCAGCCGCATCGACCGCATCCAGCTGCGCCACGCCGACGGCAGCCTGGAGCTGCTGCCCCGGCAGCCCGCCGCCCCACTGCCGGTGCCGCCTGGCGCGGCCGTGGGCCTGCGCCTGGGCCTGTCGGCGATGGAGAGCGAATTCGAGTTCCGCTACCGGATCCCGGGCTACCAGGCGCGCTGGTCGGAGTGGAGCGGCGACCGCGACCTGCTGCTGCAGCACCTGCCGCCGGGCGACCACACGCTGGAATACCAGGGCCGCGTGCGCGGCGGCGTGGAGGCCCGGGCCGGAGCGGCTGGCGTTCCGCTTCCAGCCGTTCTGGTACGAGCGCTGGCCGGTGCGGCTGCTGTTCCTGCTGGCGGTGCTGGCCGCGGCCGCCGCGCTGGTGCGGCTGCGCGTGCACCGGGTCAACGAGCGCAACCGCGAGCTGGAGCGCAGGATCGCCGAGCGCACCGCCGAACTGGAACAGGCCAACCGCAAGCTGGCCGAGCTGGCGGTGATCGACGGGCTGACCGGCGTGCCCAACCGCCGCGCACTGGAGCGCGCGCTGGCGCGCGGCTGGNAGCGCTGCGCCGTGCACCGCGAACCGCTGGCGCTGGTGATGGTCGACGTGGACCACTTCAAGCGCTACAACGACGGCCTCGGCCACCAGGCCGGCGACGCGNTGCTGCGCCGGGTGGCGGCGATCCTGACTGCCGCCGTGCACGGGGTGGACGAGATGGCCGCGCGCTACGGCGGCGAGGAGTTCGTGCTGGTCCTGCCCGNCGTCGGCCTGGACGAGGCGGTGGCGCGGGCCGAGGCGGTGCGCGGGGAGGTGGAGCGCAGCGCGGCGGGCGGCGGGCCGGCCTGCACCCTCAGCATGGGCGTGGCGGTGGCCTGGCCGCCGGCGGGCGACGTGGCCGGGCTGCTCGGTGCGGCCGACGGCGCCCTGTACCGGGCCAAGCGCGAGGGACGCAACCGCGTGTGCGTGGCCAGCGGCGGAGCGGCCTAGTTGGGCCCGGATTGTTCGTCCGGCCGGGCGCGGCGGTCGCGCAGCAGGGCGCTGATGGCGATGGTCAGGCCCAGCCCGGCGGCGACCAGGAACAGCAGCACCGCCAGTGCCGGGTAGCCGAACAGCCGCGCCTGGGTCTCCACCCGCATCAGCATCGCCGAGGACAGCAGCAGCGCCGCGGTGACCACCGCCGCGGCGATGCGGTTGGCGATCTTCTGCAGGTTCTCCATCAGNGGCGAGTTTTCCAGCCCGGCCAGGCGCACCTGCAGACGGTTCTCGGCCAGCAGCGAGAGCGTGTCCGAAAGCTTGCGCGGCGCGTCGCGCAGCAGGCCCTGCACCTCCAGCAGCTCGCTGGCGACCACCGGGGCGGAGAAGGCGCGGCGCAGCTGCGCGCGCATGATGGATTGCAGATGNGACTCCACCAGGCGGCGCACGTCCATGTGCGGGTCCAGCGCGTCGGCCACCCGCTCAAGGTTGAGCAGGGTCTTGCCCAGCAGGCTGATCTCCGGCGGCACGCGCAGGCTGTGCTCGGCGGCGCAGCCGACCAGCTCCAGCAGCAGCCGGCCCTCGGAGGTTGCGCGGCCGCTGGTNGCGTAGCGCGCCACCAGCTGGCCGGTGTCGCGGCAGAACGCGGCCGCGTCGAAGTCCTCCAGGCGCACGCCGATGGCCACCAGCTCGCGCGCCACGTCCTCGCCGCGGCCGTCCACCGCGGCGAACAGCAGCTTGAGCAGGCGCTCGCGCATGCGCGGGGGGATCTGCGTGACCATGCCCAGGTCGAGCAGGGCCAGGCACCCGTCGTCGCACAGCAGCACGTTGCCGGGGTGCGGGTCGGCGTGGATGTCGCCGTTGACGAACACCTGGTCCAGGTAGGCGCGCATCAGCTCGGCGGCCGGCGTGGCCAGGTCCATCTCGGTGCGGCGCAGGCCGGAGATGGCGGTGACCTTGGTGCCGTGGACCAGCTCCATGGTCAGCACGCGCGGGCTGACCATGCCCCACAGCGGCCGTGGCACGCGCAGGTGGCCGTACCGGGCCAGGTTCCCGCGGAAGCGGTCCAGGTTCTCCGCTTCGCGGCAGTAGTCCAGCTCCAGCAGCAGCACCTTGCGGAACTCGGCGATCCAGTCGGCGAAGTGCAGGCGGCGGCCGGTCTGGGTCAGAGTGTCGGCGGTGACGGCCAGCCCGGCCAGCACCTCCAGGTCCAGGCGGATGGACGCGTCCACGCCCGGGCGCTGCACCTTGACCGCGACCTCGCGCCCGTCGCGCAGCACCGCGCGGTGCACCTGCGCCAGCGAGGCGGCGGCCAGCGGCACCGGGTCGAAGTGCAGGAACAGGCGCGAGGGGCGCACGCCCAGTTCCTCCTCGATGACCTTCTCGATCACCGCCGTCTCCACCGGTGCGACCTCGTCCTGCATGCGGTCCAGGGCCTCGATGTAGGCCGGCGGCACCAGGTCGGGGCGGGTGGACAGCGACTGGCCCAGCTTGATGAAGGCCGGGCCCAGCGCCTCCAGGTCGGCGGCGAACGCCTCGGCGGCCGCGGTGCCGGACGCCGGGGCCAGGGCGGTGTCGGCCGGCGGGGCCTGGGTCCAGTCCAGGCCGGCCAGCACGCGGCGGTGCCGCGCCAGCCGCTTGACCACCTGTGCGGTACGGGCAAGGCGTTGGGTGGTGTCGTTCAAGCGAGTCTCCCCTCGGGCCACGGGCCCGGCTAGCCGGATGAGTATTGGCGGCCGGGCGTGAGCGCGACGTCAGTTGCCGAAGCAACGGTTGCGGAGCGGCCGGGGCCGCGCTACGGTCGGCGCATGCCTCCGTTCCATGCCAACGCCAACGCGACCAACCGCAACGACAACGCGGCGGGCAACCGTGCGCGGCCGATGCGGGTGCGCGACGACCAGGCATAGAGACGGAAGGCGCCAGGTCACCACGAAAACCCGCATCGGCCGATGCGGGTTTTTTTGTGCCCGCACCGCCGCCGCGATCCGACCACCACCACCAGGGGAACCGACCATGTGTTCGATCTTCGGCATCTTCGGCCTGCAGCCCGGCGACGACCTGCAGGCCCTGCGACGGGAGTCGCTGGACCTGTCCCAGCGCCAGCGCCATCGCGGCCCGGACTGGAGCGGCGTGTACCTGGACGAGGGCGCGATCCTCGTCCACGAGCGCCTGGCCATCGTCGACCCGGCCGGCGGTTCGCAGCCGCTGCTGTCCGACGACGGCCGGCTGGCGCTGGCGGTCAACGGCGAGATCTACAACCACCGCCAGCTGCGCGCGCAGCTGCGCCAGCCCTACGCCTTCCGGACCGGTTCGGACTGCGAGGTNATCAACGCGCTGTACCGCGAGGACGCGCCGGNCTCCTTCCTCAACCGGCTCAACGGCATCTTCGCCTTCGCCCTGTGGGACAGGGCGCAGGGCCGGGCGATCATCGCCCGCGACCCGATCGGCGTGGTGCCGCTGTACTGGGGCCACGACCGCGCCGGCCGCCTGCGCGTGGCCTCGGAGATGAAGGCCCTGGTGGACGAGTGCGCCGACGTGGCGCAGTTCCCGCCCGGCCANTGGTACGACACCGCCACCGGCCGGCTCACCCGCTACTACGAACGGCCGTGGCGCGACTACGCCGCGGTGGAGGGCGTGGAGGTGCCNTTGCAGGAACTGCGCGAGGCCTTCGAGGCGGCGGTGCACCGCCAGCTGATGAGCGACGTGCCCTACGGCGTGCTGCTGTCCGGCGGCCTGGACTCGTCGCTGGTGGCGGCGGTGGCGGCGCGCTACGCGCGGCGCCGGATCGAGGACAACGACCGTTCCGAGGCGTGGTGGCCGCGCCTGCACAGCTTCGCCATCGGCCTGAAGGGCTCGCCCGACCTGGCTGCGGCGGCGGTGGCGGCCGAGGCGCTGGGCACCGTGCACCACGGCTTCGAATACACCTTCGAGGAGGGCCTGGACGCGCTGCCGGAGGTGATCCGCCACATCGAGACCTACGACGTGACCACCATCCGCGCCTCCACGCCGATGTTCCTGCTGGCGCGGCGGATCAAGGCCATGGGCGTGAAGATGGTGCTCTCCGGCGAAGGCAGCGACGAGGTGTTCGGCGGCTACCTGTACTTCCACAAGGCGCCCAGCGCGCGCGAGTTCCACGAGGAGCTGGTGCGCAAGCTGGACGCACTGCACAACTACGACTGCCTGCGCGCCAACAAGTCGATGATGGCCTGGGGCGTGGAGCCGCGCGTGCCCTTCCTGGACCGCGAGTTCCTCGACGTGGCCATGCGCATGGACGCCACGCACAAGATGGTGCGGCGTGGCAGCGACGGCCCGCAGCGCATGGAGAAGGGCATCCTGCGCGCCGCGTTCGAGGGCTACCTGCCGCCGGAGATCCTGTGGCGGCAGAAGGAGCAGTTCAGCGACGGCGTCGGCTACGGCTGGATCGACGGGCTGAAGGCGTACGCCGAGTCGCAGGTCAGCGACCGCGAGCTGGCCGCGGCCGACAAGCGCTTCCCGGTCAACCCGCCGCACACCAAGGAGGCCTACCTGTACCGCAGCATCTTCGAACGCTTCTATCCCACGCCCGCGGCGGCGGCCACGGTGCCGGGCGGCAAGTCCATCGCCTGCTCCTCGCCGGCGGCCATCGCCTGGGACGAGAGCTTCGCGAAGATGGCCGACCCCTCCGGCCGCGCCGTGGCCGGCGTGCACGCGCAGGCGCTGGCCGGCTGAGGGAACCTGCGCGAGCCGCGCCAGCGGCGACGCGGCGGAGGTGTGTCCGGTCGCGTCGCGTGCTCCCGGGCCGNGCGTGGGTGGCCCGTCCGGCGTGGCGGTCGGACACGGCTTCGGGTACGCCAGGCCGGATCGCCGCGCACGCGGCTCCTACAGGGCCGGGTGGAGGCGCAGCTCGTGGCGGGCGGGGCCGGGCAGGAACGGCGTGGGCCGGCCGTGCACCCAGTCGTCGTGGCCGGCACCCCAGAACGGCGAGAGCGGATGGCCGCTCTGCCCGCCGGGCATGTGCACGATGCCCTCGTCCTCGTGCCCGGGCGCGACCACCATGCGCTGCGATGCGCCGAAGGCCGGCTGCTGCACGCGCGGCACCGTGGTGTCGCCGGGCAGCGGCTCGGCCGGCATGCACAGCCACCGGCCCGGCAGGCCGGGCAGGGCGCCGGCCAGCGGGTGGCAGATGCGCGCGGTGTTGATCCGGCCCCAGCTGGCCGGCGTGCCGTCGCCCTCGCGTTCCAGCACCTGCCGCGCCGCGTCCTCCAGCAGGGCCTCCCAGCTGGCGAAGCCGCGCGGCAGCAGGTGCGGCGGACGCTGCGCCAGCAGCGGCCGGACCACGCCTTCCAGCTGCGGCAGGGCGGGCAGGCGGAATTCCCCGCCCAGCGCCGCGGCGGCCGGCGCGGCCAGGCCCCTGGCGATGCGGGCGTGCACCGCGCCGCGCCAGTCGCGCACCCGCCGGTAGGCCACCGAGCCGATGGAGGCGTGGCCGTCCCAGTCGGACACGGCGGCCAGCCGCGCCAGCGCCGAACCGGGCTGGCGGCGGGCCTCGTCCTGCAGCAGTCGCCACCAGTCGCCGAGCAGGCGGGCCTGGTCGTCCAGCTGCATGGCCAGCAGGGCGGCCTCGTCGAAGTGGTCCTGCGCCAGCAGGCGCTCGCGGATCTGCCAGGCGCGGATGCCCAGCGCGTAGCCGCCATCGCCCACCGTGGCCAGCGCCGCGCCGTCCAGCGTGCGTGCGTTGGCGGTCCACAGGCGGTGGCCCGGCGGATCGGCCAGCACCGGTGCCAGCGCGGTGCTGATCGGCCACGGCGTGCAGTCCGGCGGTGGCAGCGCCGGCCTGGCCTCCGCCAGCGAGGGCGGGCAGCCGTCCGCGCGCTCCGGCAGCGGCCCGGTGATGCGCCAGGCGATGCGGCCGTGGCGGTCGCCCAGCACCAGGTTCTGCGCGGGGATGGCGGCACGCGCGGCCACCGCCAGGGCGGCGTCCAGGTCGCCGGCCAGGGCCATGTCGGCCAGGCCCACGTCCAGCGCGCCGGGCAGGTGCGCCACCCAGCGCAGCGCCAGCGCCGGCTCTCCGTCGCGGGACGGATGCAGGATGGGGCCGAAGCGGGTCTCCTCCACCTCCAGCACCTCGGGCGTGCCGCCGGCCACCCCGATCAGCTCGCGGTGGCGTTGCACCGGCTCGCAGCCTGCCGGCGCATCGCCCGTGGCGGGACAGGGGTGCACCGCGAACCAGTCGGCGGTGTCGGCGTAGCTGTTGGTGAAGCCCCAGGCCACGTGGCCGTTGCTGCCGACGATCACCGCCGGCAGGCCGGGCAGCGAGAAACCGGCCACATCCACCCGCCCGCCCGGCGCGCGCGGGTCCGGATAGCGCAGCCGCACCCGGAACCACAGGTTGGGCGCACGCAGGGCCAGGTGCATGTCGTTGGCGACGATGGCGCGGCCGTCGGCGGTCAGCGCGCCGGCCACGGCCAGGTTGTTGCTGCCCGGCGCGCCGTGGTCGTCGGCCTCCATGCCGCCGTTGTGTTCCGGGGCCGGCAGCGCGCGCAGGTCCACCTCGCCCGGCCCGGGCAGGGGCGCGTCGCCGCGCACCCGGCCCAGCAGTGGCGCGTCCCAGCGGCTGCCGTCGTGCGCCAGCAGCCGGTACAGCGCCGGCGGCAGGTGCCGGCGCAACCGCCACAGTTCCAGCTCGAGCGTGTTGGCCGCGTCCTGCAGGTCGAAATACATGGCCATGCCGACCAGGGCCGAGTCGGCCACCTGCCAGGGTGCGGGCGCCTGGCGCAGCAGCAGGTAGGGCCAGGGGCGCACGCGCAGCGCGGCCAGGCCGGCATTGGCGCCCTCGGCATAGGCCTGCAGGTGGTCGGCCCGGTCGCCGGCGAAGGCGGGCAGGGCGGCCTCGACGCGCGCACGCATGCGGTGCACGCGGCGGGCACGATCGGCCCGCAGCGCCACCGGTCCGAGCAGGGCGGACAGCTCGCCGGCGGCGGCGCGCCGCATCAGGTCCATCTCGAAGTAGCACTCCTGGGCATGGACGAAGCCGAGTGCGCGCACGGCGTCGGCCGCGCTGGCGGCCTCGATGGTGACCACGCCCAGCGCATCGCGCCGCACCGCCACCGGCGCCTGCAGGCCAGGCAGGGCCAGCTCTCCGTCCAGCCGCGGCAGGCTGCCACGCAGCAGCCACCAGGCCAGGACCGTGGCCGCGAGGGCCAGGGCCAGCAGCATTCCCAACGCACGGCGGATCCAGCGCAGCATGGTGTCCCTCCCCGGGTGCGGCCGCCCGATTATCCATGCGCCGGCGCAACTGCGTTTGAGATTGATTCCGATTGGAACACCGCCGCGGCCGTTGCGGCACACTGGTGCGCAGTTCCCTCCCCACCGGAGCCCGTGATGGAAGGCCATCCCGAAGTCATCGAATGCCTCAAGGAGCTGCTGCGCGGCGAGCTGGCCGCGCGCGACCAGTATTTCCTGCACTCGCGCCGCTACGAGGACCTGGGCCTGAAGGCGCTGTACGAGCGCATCCACCACGAGATGGAGGAGGAGACCGCGCACGCCGACGCGATCCTGCGCCGCCTGCTGTTCCTCGGCGCCGATCCGGACATGCGTCCGCATCCCATCACCCCGGGGAAGACCGTGGTGGAGATGCTGGAGGCCGACCTGCGCGTGGAGTACGAGGTGCGCGCCAACCTGGCCGCGGCCATCCGCCTGTGCGAGGAGAAGCAGGACTACGTCAGCCGCGACATGCTGCTGGCCCAGCTCCGGGACACCGAGGAGGACCACGCGCACTGGCTGGAGCAGCAGTTGCGCCTGATCCGCATGATCGGCCTGGAGAACTACCAGCTGTCCAGGCTGGGCGACGGCCCGGCCCGGGACTGACGCGCGCCGCCCGCGGCGGGCGTGGGGCGGTCAGCGGCGCCGCAGGCGGTAGACCGCGGTGGACAACGCGGTCACGCCCTCGGCGCGGAAGCCCGGTTCGCGCGCCAGGATGTCGCGCCGCTCCAGCAGCGCCACGTCCCATTCCCCGTCGAACAGGGCGTGCACCTCGTCCTCCGGCACGGAGAACGGCGGGCCCTGCTTCTCCGCCTGCGGGTACTCCAGGGTGATCAGCAGGCCGCGGCAGCCGGGCGGCAGGCGGCCGTAGACCCCGCGCGCGTAGCGCCGGCGCAGCGCCGGCGGCAGCGCGATCAGCGCGGCGCGGTCGTACACCCCGCGCATCGCCGCCAGGGTGGCATCGCCCAGGCCGAACACGTCGCCCAGCACCAGGTCGATGCGACCGCTGCGGTGGTGCACGCCGTCGGCGTCCTGCACGCGCTCCGGCACCAGCCCGGCCTCGGCGAAGAAGGCCTGCACCGCCAGCGGCGAGAGCTCGCAGCCCAGCACCGGGTGGCCCTGCGCGGCCAGCCAGTGCATGTCCAGGGTCTTGCCGGCCAGCGGCACGAACACCGGCGCGTCCGCCGGCAGCTCCAGTGCCGGCCAGTGCCGCTGCAGCAGCGGCATCACCTCCTGGCGATGGAACCCGGTGCGACCTTCGCGCCAGCGCTGCAGCCAGTACGCAGGTTCCATCGCCGCCGGCGCCTTACTCGACCGCCAGCCCGTCCACCTTCTGCCAGCCGCGCGGCAGCAGGCCGCCGCGGGTGGCGCGGGCGCCCAGGTACTCCTCCAGGTCGCGGAAGGACAGCGACATGGTGCGCTGGCCGCTCCTGACCAGCAGGGTCTGGCCCGGCGCCACCGCGGCGATGGCCACCACCCGCTCGGTGCCCAGCTTGGCGCGCGGGATGTCGATCAGCTTGTTGCCCTTGCCCTTGTCCAGCTCCGGCAGCTCGCCGGCGGGGATGGCCAGCAGGTGGCCGGCACTGGTCACGGCGACGATGCGGTCGGTCCCGGGATTGCCCAGGGGCGCCGGCTGCAGCACGCGGGCGCCCGGGGTGAGGTTGAGCAGGGCCTTGCCGGACTTGTTGCGGCCGACCAGGTTCTCGAAGCGGGTGACGAAGCCGTAGCCGTGCGAGGAGGCCAGCACGAAGCGGCTGTCCGCCTCGCCGGAGGCCAGGGCNTGGAACGAGGCACCCGGCGCCGGCGAGAAGCGGCCGGTCAGCGGCTCGCCGTTGCCGCGTGCCGAGGGCAGCGAGTGCGCCACCGTCGAGTAGCTGCGGCCCTGCGAGTCGATGAAGGCCACCTGCCAGGTGCTGCGGCTGCGCACCGCGGCCAGCAGGCCGTCGCCCTCGCGGTAGGACAGGCCGGNGGCGTCCACGTCGTGGCCCTTGGCCGCGCGCACCCAGCCCTTCTCCGACAGCACCACGGTGACCGGCTCGCTGGGTACCAGCTCGGTCTCGTCCAGGGCCTGCGCGGCCTCGCGCACCACCAGTGGCGAGCGGCGGGCGTCACCGTACTTCTTCGCGTCGGCCAGCAGCTCGTCCTTGACCAGCTTCTTCAGCCTGGCCTTGCTGCCGAGGGTGGCGACGATGCGCTCCAGCTCCTGCGCCAGTTCCTCCTGCTCGCCGCGGATCTTCATCTCCTCCAGGCGGGCCAGCTGGCGCAGCCTNGTCTCCAGGATGTACTCGGCCTGCGCCTCGGACAGGCCGAAGCGCGCCATCAGCACCGGCCTGGGCTCGTCCTCGGTGCGGATGATGCGGATCACCTCGTCCAGGTTGAGGAAGGCCACCAGCAGGCCTTCCAGCAGGTGCAGGCGGCGCTCCACCTTCTCCTGGCGGTGGCGCAGGCGGCGCACCACGGTGTCGGTGCGGAAGGCCAGCCACTCCTCCAGCAGCGTGCGCAGGTCCTTGACCGCCGGCTTGCCGTCCAGGCCGATGACGTTGAGGTTGATGCGATAGCTCTTCTCCAGGTCCGTGGTGGCGAACAGGTGGCTCATCAGCTGTTCGCCGTCCACGCGGCTGGAGCGCGGCACCAGCACCACGCGCACCGGGTTGGCGTGGTCGGACTCGTCACGGATGTCCTCCAGCCAGGGCAGTTTCTTGGCGCGCATCTGCGCGGCGATCTGCTCGATCACCTTGGAGGGCGAGACCTGGTAGGGCAGGGCGGTGATGACGAAGTTGCCCGCCTCCTTCTTCCAGGTGGCGCGGGCGCGCACGCTGCCGGTGCCGCTCTCGTACATCGCGCGCAGCTCGTCCGGCGGGGTGATGATCTCCGCCTCGGTCGGGTAGTCCGGGCCGCGCACGTGCTCGCACAGGTCGGCGACGCTGGCCTCCGGGTCGTCGAGCAGGCGCACGCAGGCGCTGACGATCTCGTTGAGGTTGTGCGGCGGGATGTCGGTGGCCATGCCCACGGCGATGCCGGTGGTGCCGTTGAGCAGCAGGTGCGGCAGGCGTGCCGGCAGCCAGCTAGGCTCCTGCAGGGTGCCGTCGAAGTTGGGCACCCAGTCCACCGTGCCCTGGCCCAGCTCGCCCAGCAGCACCTCGGCGATCGGGGTGAGCTTGGCCTCGGTGTAGCGCATGGCCGCGAAGCTCTTGGGATCGTCCGGCGAGCCGAAGTTGCCTTGGCCCTCGATCAGCGGGTAGCGGTAGGAGAACGGCTGGGCCATCAGCACCAGCGCCTCGTAGCAGGCCGAGTCGCCGTGCGGGTGGAACTTGCCGATCACGTCGCCGACGGTGCGCGCGGACTTCTTCGGCTTGGCCGAGGCGTTGAGCCCCAGCTCGCTCATCGCGTAGACGATGCGCCGCTGCACCGGTTTCAGGCCGTCGCCCAGGAACGGCAGGGCGCGGTCCAGCACCACGTACATCGAATAGTCCAGGTAGGCGCGCTCGGCGTACTCGCGCAGCGGGATCTGTTCGAAGCCGTGGAAGACGGGGCGGATTGCTTCGGTCATGCGGCAGGTGCGGGGGTGAGCGGAAAGCCCGATTCTACCCGGCTTCGGCATCGCGCCCGGGCAGGTGAGGCAGCCGCGATGCCGCCCTCTGCGTGCCCGTCTGCAGGGCGCGCGCCAGCGGCGACCGGGCCGGTGCATCCGGGCCAGCCCTGTCCGGGTCGGGAGGTGCGCGCGGATGTGGCGCCGGGAGGCGAGGCGGGCGCTGGCCGGAGCCATGGCTGCCCTCCCTGTGGCGTGGCCACCGCCCGGCTTGCCGGTGATCCAACCGCCATCGGTGTGCAGGAGCATCCGGGCAGGTCCGCCGCGTCGTCACCGATGCGGCGGCTGCGGCGGAAGGCGGGAGGTGGCCAAACCGGCGCGCCGGGTGCGGAACGCGGGCAACAAAAAACCCCGCCGGAGCGGGGCTTTTTCGAGTCTTGGTGCCCAGGAGAGGACTCGAACCTCCACGGTTTTACCCGCTAGTACCTGAAACTAGTGCGTCTACCAATTCCGCCACCTGGGCAGGTGAGGCGCGNATTTTGAAGGGCGCCTTCGGCTTTGTCAACGCCCCCGTCGAAGAATCGTTCCGACGCGGCGACGACGGAGGGAAGTGTACCATCGCCGCATGAAAAAGAAAGACACGCGCGGCGGGAAGGCCGCGGGCGGCGAAGGCCGNAGGGGCGGCGCGACGGGCCGCAAGGCCGCGGGCGCGGCGGGTGGCACCGGCAGGACGGGAGGCAAGCGCAAGGCGGCGCTGCCGCCCTGGATGCCGGAGCCGGCACCGGCGCGGCCGGCCGCCGCCAGGGACAAGGCGGCCGGCGAGCGGCGCAGGACGCNGGCGCGTGCGCTCAAGGCCACGTCGGCCGGCTTCCGCGATCCCTACGCCGACCGCGAGGCCGAGCGCTACGCCAACCCCATCGCCAGCCGCGAGGCCATCCTCGCGCTGCTGCATGCGGCCACCGGCCCGCAGACCGCCGAGGACCTGGCCGGGCAGCTGGGCCTGACCGAGCCGGAGCGGTTCGAGGCGCTGCTCAAGCGCCTGGGCGCGATGGTCCGCGACGGCCAGCTGGTGCAGAACCGCCGCGGCGGCTACGCGCCGGTGGAGCAGACCGACCTGGTCCCGGGCACGGTCATCGCCAACCCGGACGGCTTCGGCTTCCTGCGCACCGACGACGGCACCGACGACCTCTTCCTGCCGCCGGCGGAGATGCGCAAGGTCATGCACGGCGACCGGGTGCTGGTCAGCGTCACCGGGATGGACCGCCGCGGCCGCCGCGAGGGCCGCATCGCCCGCGTGCTGGAGCGGCGCCTGACCCGGCTGATCGGCCACTTCGCCACCGAGGCCGGCATCCACTTCGTGGTGCCGGACGACAAGCGCATCCAGCGCAACGTGCAGGTGCCGCCGGACGCCNTCGGCGGCGCCCGCGACGGCCAGCTGGTGGTGTGCGAGCTGGTGCAGCCGCCGGATTCGCGGCGCCCGCCGATCGGCCGCATCGTCGCCGTGCTCGGCGACCGCCTCACCCCCTCGCTGGTGGTGGAGGCGGCCATCCACGGCCACGACCTGCCGCACGAGTTCCCTCAGGCNGTGCTGGACGAGGCCGCCGCGGTGCCGCTGGTGGTCGAGCCGGAGACCATCGGCGGGCGCGTGGACCTGCGCGACATGCCGCTGGTGACCATCGACGGCGAGGACGCCAAGGACTTCGACGACGCGGTCTGGTGCGAGCCCAACCGCAACGGCTTCCGCCTGGTGGTGGCCATCGCCGACGTCTCCCACTACGTGACGCCGGGCAGCGCGCTGGACGAGGAGGCGCAGCGCCGTGCCACCTCGGTGTACTTCCCCGGCTTCGTGGTGCCGATGCTGCCGGAGACCCTCTCCAACGGCATCTGCTCGCTCAATCCCGACGTGGACCGCTTCTGCTTCGTCTGCGACATGCAGGTGGACCNCGAGGGCGAGGTCACCCGCTCGCGCTTCTACGAGGCGGTGATGCGCTCGCATGCGCGGCTGACCTACACCCAGGTGTGGAAGGCGGTGGGCGAGGACGACGCCGAGGCGCGCGCGCAGATCGGCCCGCTGATGCCGCAGGTCGAGCGGCTGTACCAGCTGTACAAGGTGCTGGCCCGGGCGCGGCAGCGGCGCGGCGCGATCGAATTCGAGAGTTCGGAGGTGCGCTTCATCATCGGCCGCGAGGGCGAGGTGGTGCAGGCCGGCATGCTGCCGCGCAACGACGCCCACAAGCTGATCGAGGAGTGCATGATCGCGGCCAACGTCGAGGCCGCGCGCTTCCTGCTGCGCAGGCGCATCCCGGCGCCGTTCCGCATCCACGAGCGGCCGCCGGAGGCCAAGTACGCCGACCTGCTGGAGTTCCTCCAGGAGTTCGGCCTGCGCATGCCGCCCTGGGCCAAGGTCGAGCCGCGCGACTTCGCGCGCATGCTGCGCAAGGTGCGCGACCGGCCGGACGCGGCACTGCTGGAGTCGGTGCTGCTGCGCAGCCAGAGCCTGGCGGTGTACTCGCCGGACAACCTCGGCCACTTCGGCCTGGCGCTGGAGGCCTACGCCCACTTCACCTCGCCGATCCGCCGTTACCCGGACCTGCTGGTGCACCGTGCGATCAAGCACGCGCTGCGCGGCGGCCGTGCATCCGACTACCTGTACTCGGCCACGGAGATGGCGGCGCTGGCGCTGCAGTGTTCCGAGCGCGAGCGCCGCGCCGACGAGGCCGAGCGCGAGGTGGACGAGCGCTACCGCGCGGCGTGGATGGAGCAGCACGTCGGCAGCCGCTTCGAGGGCGTGATCAGCGGCGTGACCAGCTTCGGCCTGTTCGTCGAGCTGGTGGATTCCAAGGTCACCGGCCTGGTGCACGTGACCCAGCTGCCGCACGACTACTACCACTTCGACCCGGTCCGGAAGACCCTGACCGGCGAGCGCCGCGGCCGCGAGTTCCGCCTCGGCGACCGGGTGCGCATCCTGGTGCTCAAGGCCAGCGTCGAGGACCGCCGCATCGACTTCCGCCTGGCCGAGGACGAGGAGGCGCCTGCGCCGCGCGGCCGCCGCCGCCGCGGCTGACCGCCACCCCAACGCCCGCGGCGGCCGCGCCGCCGCG
>JGI25331J36430_1000501_pt1 | contig 24183 bp, 22 predicted proteins | sample HigsolmetaAR206D_FD_36430 | JGI IMG/M metagenome (IMG submission 36430) | reverse complement strand
TTTTTCCGCTATATCCGCGAAAAATCCTCAAATCACGCCAATCACAGAAAATCCGGCTCCGGCATATTTTATTAAAAAGCGTGCGAACGCGAGATGGAGTTGATACCGTGGCCGTTTATCCGATCACTGTTCTATTCATCTATTTAACGGTCGGTCTTGTGATGGGACTGTTGCTTGGTTTTGCGCCTGACCAAAGGCATCGCTGTCCGTTAAAACACCGTCTCACATTGTTTCTCATACTCCTTTTTGCTTGGCTTCCGGTGTCCGTTGCTGCTGTTACCTTTGTGCCAGTCATTCAAGTCTGTGTTAAATCCCATGTTTAAGAGGGAGAAGAGGTCAACCCTTAACAAGATAGGGTTGGCTTTTTGTTGTACCGGTTAGAAAGTCTGGAAAAGCACAGGTAGGAAGATGGCAACAAAGGCTCTCTCTTAACCGAGCTTGGCAGAGCAAAGTTCTCTGCAGGGGTTTCAAAAAAATTTTATGAAAGGATCCATAACCGTGTTAGGGTGTTGTGAAATCTATCTCACGAGCGTCATTAATCCGTTGATTTCCTTGTGGCCCAAAACGTTGTTTTCCCGTATAAGAAAAGCCTATCTTTTCGATGAAACTTGGGTGATCGAAAGACCACAATTAAAAGAGGTCATGAACGAGGAAAAAATGGTGCCGGATCGTTACATCATTTTTCCTGATTCGGCGGATAGTGATCTCATTGTAGGGATTTTAAATCGGGAAACCGGAGTTGGTCTGTTTAATGAAAGGATCGTTTCAGCGGAGAAAATCCCTTTTGCGGAAATCGTTCGCCTTCCATCATGCCGCGACGCTGATGATTCACACCTCTTGTTTTTAAAGGATAAAGAACGGTCAGCACTCCATACGGCCAAAACGAAATTATTGGAGGCCAGAAAATATAACGATGCCATTCGCCAGGTTTATGATGGCGCGATCCAGGAAAGGGAAGTCAAACCTTTCAGTGAGGCGATCTTAACGGAGTTGCTTCCGAAATCGATGAAAAAGAATAAAAAAACCGCTACCGATGCCGCATACTTTGGCACGAATGGCGGGGATGGTCCGACGTTCATCGGCCGGTTTCCGATTCCAGTAGAGCGTTATTTTATCATTAAAAGTGAAAATTCTACATTCCCTTCTCAATTGTTAAGCCGCCTCGTGGATCGAGCCACGGAACAAGGGTACGACTTGTTGCTTTATCATTGTCCTTTCTATCCGGATGAATGGGATGGCGTCATTCTCTCAGAAATAAAAACTGCCGTCGTTGAAAGTCGCTCGCCCCATGAGATCGAGCCGCTTCACCCGCATGACAAAGTGATCTCATGCGTAGGATTGTTTCAAAATCGTTATCATCTTTTTAATTATGCTATGGAATTAAGGGAATGGGAAGCAAAATATAAACAATATATGCGGCAAGCCGTGATGGCTTTAAGGGAGTATGGAAAATATAAACGCTTGCAAATGTTTGGGTATTCACATTTACCTCAGCTCTCTCACTTATTACACTTAATCGATGAAAAATAAGTCGGGGCATACGCACGAATGCCCCGCATGAGCCCATGAGCATACTTCAAATAACCAAAACATCAGAGTTCAATCGGGTTGACATTCTCTTTGCCAGTGAGATGGGTAAGAAATTCCGTCAACAATTCGATTTCGCGCTCGATGTCGGCCAAACTGACCGTCTCAACAGGGGAATGCATATAGCGAAGCGGCAGAGAAACAAGAGCAACCGGGACCCCTGTACCGGTTAATCGCATTTTATCGGCATCTGTTCCTGTTGCACTTGGTGTTAATTCATATTGGACGGATATTCCTAAGCGACTAGCCGCTTCCTCGAGCCATTCATTAATCTTTACGTTAATCGGAGCTCCTTTAGCAAGCACTGGACCGCCGTCGAGTTTGACATCCCCATGCTTTTCGCGGTTGACACCGGGATAATCCGTCGCAAAGGTCACATCACAAGCAATGGCCAATGTCGGCTTTACTTTAGAGGTGGCAAAATAGGCGCCGCCCATGTTGGTCTCTTCATTGACAGTGCTTACGGCATAGACGCCGACCGCAACGCCTTTTTCGGCGCAATTCCTCAATACTTCTGCCACAATAAAGGCACCGGTGCGGTTATCTAACCCTCTTCCGGTCAGACGGCCATTGGCTAAAACTTCTGGTTCTCTTCTATAAATAATGGGATCCCCGATGGTGATAAAGTTTTCAATATCTCTTTTCGATTTGGCCCCACAATCAATATAAAGATCCTCAACATCGAAGTCATCTTTGGCCCCGCCGTGATGCTCGGCAATCACACCGAAGACACCTGTCAATGTTTTCGTTTTGCCGAGGACATCGACTTTCATTCCTAAAGCAGGTTTTGCGCTGATTCCGCCTAATTTTTCCACCCGGATAAAACCATTCTCATCGATCTGCTTGACGACCCAAGCAATTTCATCACAATGGCCGGCTAGGAGGACTTTAAAGTCACTCTTAGGGTTGAGTGAGGCGATGACATTGCCCGCTGCATCCGTTTCAATGTGGTGCGCAAAGGGTTTCACATAAGACAGCCACTTTTTCTGAATCGCCACTTCTTGACCTGATGGGGAAGGGGTTCTAAGTAAGTCCAACAGGAATTCTTGGTTGATCATTTCGCCACCTCATTCACGTTGTTGTAAAAAAAGCGTATTATCACTATCTTTTTTATAACAATAACTTTATCATAAGCCTTTTAAAATATATAATAGAAACCGTATAATTTGCGCAAACATTAAACCTATACTATTTTTCGATGATCTCCGTTCAAAGGGGAGTTGGAAGTGATGATGGAACAAGAGAATCAAACATACCCATTCTCAGACGCGGACCGAAACCATTTTCATATTTTCACGAATTACTTCGCGGAAATGCTCTCCCGCCACCGTTTGGAAGACGGTTTATTTACATATGTGTCGCCTTCAGCTATCAACCTGATTAACGTCTCACCCGAAGAACTCTATCACCACACATTTTATGATTTCATTCACCCCGATGATGTACAAGGCGTTCAAATGCGTTTTTTAAATCCCTATGAGCATTCGGGAAAAGTTTTGTATCGCCTGCGCCGAAAAGAAGGCGACTATATTTGGGTGGAAACCGACTTCGTGAAAGGGGATAAACTTGCTTCCGATATGGATTTTGATGAAGGGGAATGTTTTTGTGTCACGCGAGATGTTGCTCATTTCAAGATTGCGGAAGAAGATGTGAAAATCAGTGAAGAAAAATACCGCACTCTAGTAGAACATTTTCACGATACAATAGGCATCCTGACATCATCGGGAAATATTGTTTACTTAAATGAGAGCGGGAAGAAATTGTTCGGCATTACGCGGACGGAAGAGGTGATCGGTAAATCCTTGCTGGATTTTATTGCAAAAGGGGACGCCCGCGAGGAAATTGCACAAACCATACGGATGGCGATAGAGAACCGCAAACCGTGTACCGTTCGCGATATCACCTTAATACGAACGGATCGGGACACGAAGGACGTGGATATGTCGTTTATTCCGACATTTTATAAAAATCGACACAAGCTGCAAATCGTCATGACGGATGTCACCGTGCGAAAGAAAACGGAAGAACGACTGCAACAGGCTGAAAAATTATCCGTTGTCGGGCAGTTGGCGGCAGGCATTGCCCATGAAATTCGCAATCCTCTAACAGCCATTAAAGGCTTTACACAATTGATTAAGGAACAGATCAATCCCGAATATTGCTCGGTTATTTTACAAGAATTGGACCGCATCGAAACCATCGTCAGTGACCTCTTAGTTTTAGCGAAACCGCAAGTGGTGAAAGCAGAGACCGTCGATATCGTGAAATTGATCAAAAGTACGGTGACCTTGCTGAATTCGCAAGCCATTTTACAAAATATAATTATTAAATTTCACCCGGAAGTCGAAAAGGTTGAGTTGGAATGTGAACCCGATCAGTTAAAACAAGTGTTTATAAATATTCTTCGGAATGCCATGGAAGCCATGCCTGATGGCGGACCGATTCACATTTATTTGAAACAAAGTGCCAAAGAGGTCGATATCAGTTTTGTTGATCAAGGGGTAGGAATTCCGAAAGATCGATTGCAGAGAATAGGTGAACCTTTTTACAGTACGAAAGAAAAGGGAACGGGTCTAGGTCTCATGATTTGTCAAAAAATCATCAAAAATCATAAGGGGCATCTTAAAATTGAAAGTGAAGTCGGACAGGGAACGACCATTACTGTTGCCCTTCCGAGAAAAACGCAGAAAGAAAATCAGGTGTGAACAATGGAAGACCGTTATGTGCGCTTAAGTCGTTTCCGACCTATTGGGACTCAAGGGTTAAAGCAGATTCAAAACAAATCCGCAGTCATTGTGGGAATGGGGGCGCTTGGTACCGTCCTGGCTGAACAACTTGTCCGCTCTGGTATTGGCGAAATCACGATCATCGACCGTGACATCATTGAGCTGTCGAATTTACAAAGACAAACGCTCTATTCAGAAGATGATGTTAGACACCAATGGCCGAAAGCCCAAGCAGCTAAAAAACGCCTTCAGGCCATCAACCATGACGTCAAAGTCACGGCGGTGACAACCGACATCAATGCCAGTAATGCCGAAGCGCTGCTTTCCGGACATGATGTGATTTTGGATGGCACGGATAACTTTGAAACGCGGTTTATCATCAACGATGTCGCCGTAAAACATGGTATACCTTGGATTTATGGTGCTGCAACGGGGAGTTACGGTCTGGTCTATACATATATACCTGAAGAAACCCCATGTTTGAGTTGTATTTACCGCTATTTGCCTGCTGGTGGTGAAACCTGTGAAACGGTGGGCATTATAGCGCCTGCCTCACACCTAACCGCATCGCTTCAATGCGCCGAAGCTTTGAAGTTGTTAACTGATAATCGCGATGCCGTCCGAAAAGGACTCTTTTATTTTGATATCTGGACAAATGATTTTTCACAAATCGCTATGCCATATTCGCCCGATCGCGAATGTCCGACATGTCAACACCGCCAATTCCCATATCTTGAAGTGGAATTTTCGACGAAAACAACGGTGTTGTGCGGACGGGAAACCGTGCAAATCCGGCCCGCAAAAGATACCGATTTTGATTATCAAAGCACAGTTCAGCGCTTTCAGAAGGCGGAGTTTGATGTGAAATCCAATGACTTTTTAACCCAACTGGTCATACCACCTTATCGCGTGGTATTATTTAAAGATGGACGGGCTTTAATCCATGGGACCAATCATATAGACGAAGCTAAGCGTTTGTATCAAAATTATATCGGAGGCTAGGCTTTAGGTTTGTTCTTAATGGTTGGTGGATAGAATAATAGCTAATTGCAAAAAAGGACGGTAACCATAAGGGAAGTTTTGTAACTTTGTGATGAAATGTAGAAAGAGGTACGTTATGAAAACATATAAGGAGTACTTTGCCGAGAGTTTGCATCGATATTTTTCGGAGCATTTAAGTGTTGAAAAGATTACGGAACTAATAGAAAAACCGAAACAAGAAGCTCATGGGGACTTGGCTTTTCCATGCTTCATTTTGGCAAAAGCTTTGAAAACGGCACCTCAGAAAATTGCCGCAGAAGCCGCTGAACATATTCGCGACGTGCATTTTTCAAAGGTTGAAGCTAATGGCCCATACATCAATGCCTTTATCAACCGAGAAATCGCATCGAAAGCCGTCATTGAGGACGTTCTCAAACAAAAGCAGCATTATGGTGACCATCATTTCGGAGACGGGAAAACGATAACATTCGATCTTTCTTCTCCAAATATTGCCAAACCCTTTTCCATGGGGCATTTGCGTTCAACCGTAATCGGCAATGCCATTGCCAATTTATCGGAAAAATGCGGGTATAAGGCCGTTCGCATCAATTACATTGGCGATTGGGGCACCCAATTCGGGAAACTCATCTATGCTTATATAAAATGGGGCAGTGAAGAGGCAGTGCAGAGGGATCCGATTCCGGAATTATTCCGCCTCTATACGAAGTTTCACGAAGAAGCCGAACGCGATCCTTCATTGGATGATGAAGGCCGTCTGTGGTTTAAACGATTGGAAGACGGGGACCCGGAAGCGACGCGCATCTGGGAATGGTTCCGCACCGTCTCCCTTGAAGCGTTTAACAAAATTTACGATCTGCTAAACGTCCGTTTTGACTCGATGAATGGGGAAGCGTTCTACAACGATAAAATGGACGCCGTTGTTGAAGAACTTGAAGAAAAGGGTCTTCTCGTGGAATCCGAAGGGGCGCTTGTTGTCGAGCTCGGAGATGACTTACCCCCTTGTTTGATTAAGAAAAAAGACGGGGCGACGCTGTATGCGACCCGCGATTTAGCCAGCGCCCTCTACCGAAAACGGGAATATGACTTTTTCGAATCCCTTTATGTCGTCGGTAATGAACAATCNCTNCATTTTAAGCAAATTAAAGAAGTGCTCAAGAAAATGGGTTATGATTGGGCTGACCGGATCGAGCACGTCCCCTTTGGCATGATCCTTAAAGACGGGAAAAAAATGTCGACGCGCAAAGGGCGGGTCGTGTTATTGGAAAAAGTTTTACAGGAAATTATTGCACTTGCCGAATCGAACATCCTTGAGAAAAACCCAGATTTGAAAAACAAAGAAGAAGTGGCCCGTCAGGTTGGGGTCGGTGCCGTCATTTACCACGACTTAAAGCATTATCGGATGAATGATATTGAATTTTCCATGGAGGATATGCTCAAGTTCGAAGGGAATACAGGTCCATATTTGCAATACACCCATGCCCGGGCGTGCTCCATCTTGCGAAAAGNAGGGCGCGCACCAGAGAGGGTAACAGCAGGCTTTGGGGATGATGCATCATGGGCGGTCATTACNGCTTTATCCGCCTTTCCAGAAGANATTCGTACAGCCTTTCTGGAACGCAATCCCGCTCAGGTTGCCAAGTCCTTATTCCGCCTTGCTCAAGCGTTTAACCAATTTTATGCTCAGTCGAGAATCCTCGGCAGCGAAAATGAAGAGAGCAAGTTAGCTTTAGTGCGTGCGGTTGCCATCGTCATCAAGGAAGGTTTGCGTTTACTCGGCATCAAAGCACCAGATGAAATGTAACATTTGAAAAGGCTCCTCTATAGGAGTCTTTTCTTATACCATTCATAAAGTCTATCGTTTTTCAATNCAGNAATAAGGTAGCGAAATCTCTGCCCTTCNAAAAAGACTTGCACCGGCTTTTTATTTATTGGGCTAGCATAAAGNAAGCGAAGGCTCCGCAATCACCTAAAAGNCTTTGCGGAGCCTAGTTTTTTTACTGTTCCACCCGTGGCTTGGTAGGGTCACACCCCGGAACCGTTGCCCCTCTTGATTCAGCGAGTTTAATGAGATAATAACATTCCTCACGGGACATATGATCCGCAATTAAAGGCGAGATCATATCTAATATTTCACCTTGCAACTCTAATTCTTCCAATTCATTGAGAAATTCCTNAAAAATCGACATCTTTAAGTCAACTTCGTTNTTNANCCGTTGAAGNGCAGGAAAATCGCTTAAGCCAGTACGTAAAAATCCGGCCATTTCTTCNGCTTTTAAATAGAGTTCCTTAAAAGCTTTTGTAAAATCAAGTGTTTTTTCAATAAGTTCGTATTCGCTAAAATCNAAACTGCTGTTTAACGAGGCGGAATGACCGTAGGCATCTTGCAACCACAGGAGATGATGATGGATTTCATGCATCACAGGTGGTGTTTTTCCTTCTTGTAAGTAGGGGAGAAGGCGCAGGAATTCATCCAATTCATTCACCATATGGTTGATAAAACTTGGCGTAAAATGAATCAAAATCCGATTCGATAATTGTTTTCGGATGATATTCAATTTATAAACGCGTAATGCTTTAGCGGCTTTCTCTGCCTCCTCGGAAACTTTCTGAATATGCCCGGCATTCAATGGTTCCCTCGCTTGACGAAGCAATTGATCAAAAGAGCGGATGAAGTGATCCGCTTTGTTGATTTCATCGATCTCCTGTACGGCAAGAGCTTGCTTGAGGAAACGGGCATGATCCCCGAGGATTTGAAGCCAAAAGCGAAGCTCAAACGTTCCCTGACGAACGTAATCGCCGTTTGTCACAACATACTCCTCCCTCATTTCCATTCCTGATTCAATGTATGTTTTCAAGAATGGGTTCATTCATTCGGAATATAGGTGTAGNCCAAACATTCTTCATTTAGGAATGAATTGGGGGCAACCAAGTGTATGTCGAAAAATGGTTCTCGGNGCAAAATGAAGAAAAAAGAAAGGACTCCGTCATAAATGTACGCTACAAAACAAATACATTTGATAAGAGCCTTCCCATAGAAAGATCCCATTGTTGTTAGTTTAATAAAATAAAATGGTAATATTTGTTCTCCTGTTCGCTTTGATATTCCCATTCAATATCATGTTCGATCAGTTTTCCAACATCGCTGACTTAAGAAATTTTACGCTTGATTTTTCTACCTCAAGCCACGGCATACCAATATACTTGAGTCATCTGAATTCTATTAGGTGATTTTCACTTGCTGAGGTACGTTTCAAAAATGCTTTTACTGTAAAAACAACGAATAACAATGAGAGANAAACTTTTGTCAGTTTCATATATCCCCTTCCCAATTAATAACTTAGATTCGGATTATAAATGGATGTTCGGTCTGTCGTAAACGATTCACCGCCAAAAAATATAAAACAAGAGAAAAATAGGCTTGCTATTGATTGAAACTTGTGATAAATTGATTTTAACTTGTATTGAAAGGTGGAAGGAGTATGTTGCAATCCGTTGTTCTTCAAATGGTCTTGGCTTGCTAAGGGGAGTAGTATGCCCTTTTTTAGCCAAATACCATCGTAAGACAACGGAACGCGAATAGCTCCTCATATATATAAATGGAAAATGAACCGTCCCTTTTAAGTGATAGGATGGATAATTATGAGGTAGGCTGGCGACTCGCGCTTAGCCTTTTTTGTGTTGGTTGATAAGCCAGCTTAAAGGTCACAAACGCTCGTGCGTGACCGAAAAGGTTTAGGAAAGCCATGTTTTTATAACTTTCCTTTTGTATGATCGCGCGTCTGTCTTACGATGGCGGAATTTCAATCATACAACAAGGAGAGTTGGATGAATATGAGCATTGTTTCGGTAGAAAATTGTACACACAGTTTTGGCGATAAAGTGATTTTCAGACAAATCAGCTTTCGGGTGCTTGCTGGAGAGCATATCGGCTTAGTCGGGCCGAACGGCGCTGGCAAATCAACACTTCTAAAGATTCTTTCAAAAAAGATGCTTCCGGATGAAGGAAAAATCGAATGGCATCCAAAGGTCAAAGTCGGTTATTTGGAACAGCATACTGATCTTCCCGAAGGCGCGAGCATTCGGTTATATCTTCAAGGGGCTTTTCAAACTTTTTATGATAAAGAAAAACGCCTCATCGAACTCAGTCAACAGCTTGGTGAAGGCAACGAACAGGAAATCCAAAAAAAGCTGGCTGAGTATGGCGAACTTCAGCTTTGGCTGGAACAAAACGGCTTTTACACACTGGATGCGAAAGTGGAAAGTGTGGCAAACGGGCTCGGTTTAGGAGAGTTAGGGTTAGAGACGGATGTGTCTAAACTTAGCGGCGGACAGAGGACAAAGGTATTGCTGGCAAAGCTTTTGTTGCAAGAACCCGATGTCCTGCTTCTTGATGAGCCGACCAACTATTTGGATGTCGGGCATATCGAATGGCTAGCTGACTTTTTGAAACAGTACCCGCATGCGTTTGTGCTCATATCCCATGACACGAATTTTATGAATCAAATCGTCAATGTCGTGTACCATTTGGAACACCAAAGGCTCATTCGATATGTCGGCAATTACGACCGTTTCTTGGAGCAGCTTGAAGCAAGGCGCAAGCAGCTTTTGGATCAATACAAACGCCAGCAAGTTGAAATTAAAAAATTGGAAACCTACATTGCTAAAAATAAAGCACGTGCTTCCACAGCAAAACTTGCCAAAAGCCGGGAGAAGAGGTTNCAAAAAATTGAAAGAATCGAAAAGCCGACGATCCTTGCGAAACCATATTTCCATTTTCAAGCAAGTTCGTCACCCGTACGAATAGTGCTTGAAACCGATCATTTGGTGGTCGGTTATGATTACCCGCTGTATACAACGGACAAATTGGTTATTGAAAGGGGCGATAAAATTGCNGTTGTCGGTCATAANGGCGTCGGGAAATCGACTTTATTAAAGACATTGCTCGGTATGCTCCAGCCGATATCGGGTGACGTCCATATTGGCGACAGAGTGGTTCCCGCCTATTTTGAGCAAGAATCTTTATTAAAAGATGTAACTGCTTTAAATTATATTTGGAGCCAATTTCCGAAGCTTACTGAAAAAGAGGTACGCAAGGTGTTGGCGCAATGTGGGCTGAGAAACGAACATATTTTAAAACCGCTGTCGTCATTAAGCGGAGGCGAACTGACGAAAGTTCGTCTCTGTGAATTAACGCTGACAAAAGGAAACTGGTTAATTCTTGATGAACCGACCAGTCATCTGGACGTACAGGCAAAAGAAGCGTTGAAAGAAGCCTTAATGCGCTATGATGGAACCATTCTGATCGTGACTCATGAAAAAGACTTTATGGATGGTTGGGTGAATAAAGTATGGAATGTGGAAGATTGGGTGAAACACCGGATCAGCCGTTAAAAACAAGAAATGCGCATTTTTGCTTGTTAATAGACAATGGCTAGAAAATATTGCTCATCTGTACACGTCCAAATAATGGTTATCATTTAAAATTAACGACCTTATGAAGGAGTGGAAAACTTTGAAAAAACTTATGTTTGCAAGTATTGCTAGCATTCTGCTTGTGTTTGCGGCAGCAGCCTGTGGCGGTGGGAAGGATAATAGCGGAAATAACGCCTCGTCAGGGAAGGCATCCGCTAGTGAAATTTTCCAACAAAACTGTGCAGCCTGTCATGGCAAGAATTTGGAAGGGAAAAACGGACCTAATTTGCAAAAGATCGGAAGTAAGTTAACGAAGGACCAAATTCTTAACCAAATTAAGAATGGTGGCGGCGGCATGCCTGCGAATATCATTTCTGGAAAGGATGCCGAAGCCGTCGCCGAATGGCTGGCCAATAAAAAATAGGAGCAAAGGTTCAGCCATTACACTCATCATGTCAACATGGGTGACCACAGTCCAATGAACTGTGGTTTTTTTTGTTGTAGTAAGAAATTTTATGACTGACCAGCAAAAGGGCCGTGAAAAATCTCCTTTACTTAAAGACAACTCAAGTTTTTCTGTACTTAAAAAAAGGAATTTTGTCAGTCCATGTTGAAAAATGTACATGGAAAACAACTTTGAAAAGCGAGCGATTTGATTGAAGAAAGAGATAAAACCGGTGTTGTTTATCGTCAACCCACAAGCGGATAACGGCAGATGTGCCAAGCGTTTCCGCCAATTGTCTCGTGTTATTGAAGGAAAATACCCNTTCGAAGTTTTTTTTACAGCTCAGCGCGGGGATGCTGAAAAAGAAGCCGGACGTGCTGTTCAGAAAGGAATGACACGTATTTTTGTCGCAGGCGGTGATGGCACCGTGAATGAAGTCATTAATGGGATTGGGAAGGCGGACGTCGAAATCGGCATCATCCCGTTTGGGACTGGCAATGACCTTGCCAAGGCTATTCAACTTTCCCGAAAACCAAAAGCGATCGAAAAAATGGTGCTTCATCAGGAGCGGTTAAAAGTTAAAGCCATTAACGTTGGTCAAATCAATAACCGCCATTTTGCCATTGCTGCTGGCATTGGTTTTGATGGATTAGTTGCTAAGAAAGCGAATGAAAGTCGGGTTCTTAAAAAGCTTGGGGCACTTGGTTATTTATTTAGCGTCTTTTCGGTCATTCGAGCCTTTCAACCCATGACCATCGACGTTCAAGCTGATGACGCGTCTTACCAGTTAAAGAATGGTTGGCTTTTGGCCATCGGCAATGGCCCTTTTTATGGGGGAGGAATGAAAATTTGCCCAACCGCAAAGGTGGATGATGATCAATTTGACCTCTGTATGGTTCACAGTTTAACAAAATGGCAATTGCTTCGGTTTTTACCAAAAGTGTATTCTGGAAGTCACATCCATTTAAAAAACTATGTTCACTTGCTTAGAGCTAAAAAAATCGCTGTTGATTGTCATAGCTTGGCGGTATCCCATGCGGACGGAGAGCTGATTGACGCGACACATTTGACCATCACCTTATGCGATTATAAAATTCGCTTGTTAACCCCCGAATNAAGCATGTGGCATTTTTGTGACAAATTTGTTAACGTTATCAAAAGTAAATCCTTCAGGCAGGATGCGGAATTGAGTTCGTAGAAATAGCGTGGTAGGCTTAAAGTAAACATAAAACCAGAACGGGGGCGTGCGTTCATGAATCATGGACAAATGGAGATCAATCGCCTATGGGATTTGAGTTTTTTTGAATTATGGCATCCGCTCTTGTTTCTCATCTTAGTCATTATTGGTTATCTTTATATTAAAGCCGTCCGCGCGCGGGATGCGCATTACTCCAAAGCGAAAATGTTTTTCTTTCTATCGGGTTTGTTTTTACTTTATCTTTCAGAAGGCAGCCCTTTAAAGGCATTTGGGCATCATTTTTTGTTTACTGCCCATATGCTTGGCATGTCCATCACTTATTTTGCCGTCCCTCCACTTGTTCTTGGCGGTTTATATGATTGGATGGTCATTCCGCTTTTAAAGGTGGCTCCGATTAAGAGAGTGATTCAATTCCTTACCCATCCGTTACTTGCGGTAACGATGTTTAATCTTTTATTATCGTTTTATCATATTCCGATCTTTTTTAATAACATTATGAAAAGCCAAATCGTGATGACGCTTGCGGATTTGATTTTAATCTTTTTTGCTTTTGTGATGTGGTGGCTTATTGTGCATCCAGATATCGTAGGGATGAGACAATTAAAACCGTTGCCGAAAATCGGCTACGTGTTTGCCGCAAGCATCTTACTGACACCAGCCTGTGCGATCATTATGTTTTCGGACCATTTAATGTATACAACGGTGGCGATGGAACCGCAAATCTTCCACTTTTTGCCGCCGCTTATGGATCAAAAATCCGGTGGCGTTATTATGAAAATTTTTCAAGAAATCGTTTTTGTCGCAACCCTTGCTTATATTTTTGTGCAATGGGCAAAAAGCGATGTTAAAGGGGAAGAGAATGACTTAAATCCAAAAGTACCCCTCGTTACAAAATAAATCCTTTACCGGCATCCTGTTGCCGGTTTTCTTTTTTATAGTTTTGAAAATCTATCAAAATTGGGTATAAGGTGGTGGTAAAAATCATAGAAATATAGTAAAACGAAACGGAAGGGGTTCATTTGATGCTCCCATATCCACATCGCCGCAATACCTTCACTTTTCGAGTATTTTCCGGTATCCCGTTTTTGTTACTGTCTCTTTTTATTGCTGCAGCTGTTATGACAACGCCGTTATTCCAGTCACTTCTTTCATTTGGAAATGTCGAAAAAGCGCTTTCGGGATTGAAGTCGGAAAGTTTGTTGGAAATGATCGGTTGGCAAAATCCGTACTTTGAGAGCGTCCTGCCCCATGACTATAACAAAATTAGTTTTACGGAAAGCGCGTTTCGTACGGTGACCCATATCAGTTTTACTGATGAAAGAAGTTTGCTTGGAAATGAACTTCCCGGTTTTTCTATTTTCGATTCAGACATCATCGTTGCCGGAAGCGGCACTAACTATACGAATTTACCGATCGACACGCCACCGCCACTAGAATATATTCTAAAAAATGATCCAAACGATTCCGAAGAAAGTGAACCAGCGCCCAAATCACCGCCGCCTACCGATGCCAAAGTCTTTATTTATTCGACTCACAGCTGGGAATCATATCTTCCTTTGGTCGGAAAATCTGGAGCGGGTGACGCCAATCTTGCAACGAGCAATAATGCCAACAGCAATATTTATGTCGTTGACAATATGCTGAAAGATGCGCTTGGGACAAATGGCGTTGCAGCGGTTGTGAATAACACGAATATCACCAATATTCTTCACGAGAAGAACTGGAACACCAACAAAGCTTATAGCGCCTCGCGCCCACTTGTCCAAGCGGCGATTGCGAGCAAAAATGATTATCAACTGTTTATCGACATCCATCGCGATTCAAGCCGAAAACCAAATACGACGACCACTATTCACGGAAAATCTTATGCCCGGGTCGCTTTTGTGATCGGCAAGGAAAATCCACATTCCGGTAAAAACGAAACGATTGCTAAAAAACTTTTCAAACGGTTAGATGAGAAATATCCAGGTATTGGCCGCGGTGTGATCGAAAAGAGCTGGGCTGAAGGCAATGGCATTTACAATCAAGATCTTTCGCCGCATGTTATTTTAATTGAAGTTGGCGGCGTTGATAATACGATGGAAGAATTGCAAAGGACGGTCAAAGCGCTGGCTGAAATCATTGCCGAATACGTTAAAAATGCCGAAGCTGTTTGAAAACTTGCAAAGGATTTCGTTGGCATGATAAGATGGCTTTAGATCTTAATAGGTGATAGCAATCGCCTTTAACTGCTATAAGGCTAAAGACTCCTGTTGGTAACTGCCGGCAGGAGTCGATTGCGTTTTAATGGAGGGATGGGGATGGTCTATGTCACAATCGGGCTTTTTGCGGTACTCGGCGCGTTATTGAGGGACGTGATTGGGCAATGGACGACTCTTTGGTGGGAGGGATCTTTTCCTGTCGCCACGTTTAGCATTAACATACTTGGGTGTTTTTTTCTCGGATGGTTTTCTGGTCATCTTAAAAAATTGGAACGGATACCCCCGACAATAAAAACAGGTGTATCCACTGGCTTCATTGGTTCTTTTACAACATTTTCGACATTCAGTGTGGAGACGGCGCATTTGTTTACTAATGGTCATGTTCTCCTGGCGATGATTTATCTTTTATTGAGTTATGTAGGCGGCTTTCTTTGTGTCTTTCTTGGCACAAAATTTGGTGACTGGATGATGCGAAATAGAAGGCGTGTGGTCAAATGACGGGCATACTACATATCTCATTTGTCGCCATCGGAGCATTTTTAGGTGCGGTTTCAAGATACGTTCTCAGCCAGGTGTTGAATAAAGGAAATATCCCTTGGGGGACGCTGATCGTCAACTTAACCGGTTCGTTTTTGCTCGTGTTAATCGACGGGTTACATCTCGGCCAAGCTTGGGTATGGCTTTTGGGAACCGGATTCATGGGTTCTTTTACCACCTTTTCGACTTTAAAACTAGAACATTTAGAATTAACTTTAAAGCGAAATTGGAAAGGCCTATTGATTTATTCCATTTTGACCTACGGCGGGGGCATTTTTCTCGCCTGGCTTTGCCTGATCATTTTGTAAGCCAAAAAATAGCCAAATTTGAGTTGACGGCGGCACCGTTTTATGGTAAAAAATGAGTAACCTAAATGGCCATGCATGGTATAATAGGATTGGTAACCATTGCGTGCCCCATGCGGCACAAGATGAAACATCATGAAAAAACGATGAAGGGAACAAGTAGTGAACCTCTCCCTGCCTCAGAGAGTTGGCGGCTGCTGCGAGCCAATGCACAGAGTGTTTCACGAATTACCTCCCAGAGTGACCATGCGAAATCGCAGTAGCATGGGACGGTGACTACACCGTTATCCGATCAAGCGGGACAGTCGCATTGACTGTTCAAAAAGGATGGTACCGCGTGACAAAGCGCTCCTTTACGGAGGGCTTTTTCTTTTTTTCCACTAGCTTTCAGGCCAGCATCAGGGTAAAGTTGGCTCTTTTTCCAAGGGCATGGCGGAGTCGGGTTTTCTTTATACTGATAAGAAAGTCTATCATTATCCATGTCAGTATACGGCCAACTAAGCTTAACCTTTGCCAAAAGGCTTGAGAGTGCCAAGTTGACTATATAAAAATGTTTGGAGGTACTGCTCATGAATATTCTTGAAGATCTCGAATACAGAGGACTGCTTTTTCAAGTCACAGACCGGAAAGGTTTAGAGGAAGCTCTTTCAAAACCCATCGCCCTATATTGCGGTTTTGACCCGACGGCCGACAGCTTGCATGTCGGAAACCTCTTGCCGATCATCATCTTAAAAAGATTTCAAGAAGCCGGTCACATCCCCGTTGCGCTTGTCGGCGGCGGAACCGGTTTGATTGGTGACCCGAGCGGCCGTTCCTCGGAGAGGGCACTTAATTCTGAAGAGATTGTCCGGGAATGGTCGGATAAAATTAAAAAACAACTCTCACGTTTCCTGGATTTTGATACAAAGGAAAACCCGGCCCGCGTGGAAAATAACTTTGAATGGCTCGGGAAGCTGTCGATGATTGAATTTTTACGCGATGTCGGCAAGCATTTTCCGGTAAACTATATGTTAACGAAAGAATCCGTGACGCAAAGGATGGAATACGGCATCTCGTTTACGGAATTCAGCTACATGATCTTGCAGGCCTATGATTTCTTGAATTTATATGAAAAAGCAGGCGTCCGGTTGCAAATCGGAGGCAGTGACCAATGGGGAAATATAACGGCTGGGCTTGAACTCATCCGTCGCACCGGGCATGAAGCGCCGGCATTTGGGTTAACCGTGCCGCTGATTACGACTTCAGACGGTAAAAAATTCGGTAAATCCGAAGGCAACGCCATCTGGCTGGATCCGGAAAAAACGACGCCTTATGAATTTTACCAATACTGGATCAACACCAATGACCAAGACGTCATTCGTTTCCTGAAATATTTTACCTTTCTATCCAGAGAAACTATCGATGAATTAGCTAGAGAAGTCGCGTCAGCTCCGGAAAAACGCCTGGCGCAAAAAGCGCTGGCCGAAGAAATGACAAAGCTCGTTCACGGTGAATCCGCCTTGAAACAAGCAGTGAAAATCACCGAAGCGCTCTTTAGCGGTCGCATTGCTGATTTAACTGGGGAAGAGATCCGTCAAGGCTTTAAAAATGTGCCTTCCCATACATTTGATACGAAAGAAGAATTAGGATTAGTCGAGGCTCTTGTTGAAGCGGGGGTTAGTCCGTCAAAACGCCAAGCCCGCGAAGACATTGCCAATGGCGCCATCTATATTAACGGTGAGCGCATCCAAGATACAGCATACATGTTAAGCGGTAAAGATCGAATCGACGATCAATTCATCGTCGTCCGCCGCGGCAAGAAAAAGTACACACTCCTCAAATTTTAAAAACGAAAAACCGGGGTCCTCTAGAGCCCCGGTTTCAATTTTTTGAAGAACGTTTTAGGTCAGTATAAGTGCAACAAAAGCTTGCACCAGCAAAAATGAGCCCCAAAACGAGGCTCATTTTTTGTTATTTATTTTTTATGCAATTTTTTCCACGTCTTCCCCTGTTGCTACCGTACTATGTTTTCGTCCGTAGCTGAAGTAGACAATAAGACCAACGATTAACCATACAACAAAGCCTGTCCAGGTGAAGGCGGAAAGTTGGGTCATTAGGTAGAAGCACATAATAGCAGATAAAATTGGAATAACTGGGACAAATGGTACTTTAAAAGCGCGTTTTAAGTTGGGTTGTGTTTTGCGTAAAACAATNACCCCGATAGATACAACAACAAAAGCGGAAAGTGTACCGATATTGGTTAGCTCAGCTAGTTTATCTAATGGCACTAAACCGGCAAAAATGGAAACGATGACACAGGTTGTCCATGTATTGATCACAGGTGTTTGTGTCTTTTTATTAATTTTAGAAAGTGGTTTTGGTAATAAACCATCACGACTGATGGCATAGAATAATCTTGTCTGTCCATACATCATAACCATTAACACAGTTGTGATCCCGATAATGGCTCCAAGAGAAATTAACCCTGCCGCCCAATCTTGGTGAATAAATTGAATGCCGAATGCCACGGGGTTTTTCACGTCTAGCATATGAAAAGGGACGATACCTGTTAAGATCAAGGATACAACAATATATAAGAATGTACAGATTAAAAGTGAGGCGATAATACCAATAGGCATATTCTTTTGCGGATTGCGAACTTCTTCAGCGGCAGTGGATACCGCGTCAAAGCCAATATAAGCAAAGAATACGGTGGCAGCTCCTGCTGTAACGCCTGAGAAACCAAATGGCATGAAAGGTGTCCAGTTAGCCGGTTTGACATACCATATACCTACGACAATAAAGAGAATAACAACTGACAATTTTATGAGAACCATGATGGCGTTAAAACGAGCGGATTTCTTCACGCCTCTTGTTAAGATGAAACTCAGAATCAAGACAATGAGTACGGCTGGTAAATCAAAATATGTTCCTTTAGCTGGGTTATAGGCACTTGATAAGGCTGTTGGGACATGAATCCCAAAACCGGCCATCAATCCTTGGAAATATCCAGACCATCCACTTGCAACGGCAGAGGAGGCAAGCCCATATTCAAGGATTAAATCCCATCCTAAAATNCATGCGATCATTTCACCGAATGTTGCATAACTATAAGTGTATGCACTTCCAGATACAGGAACAGNTGATGCGAATTCAGCGTAACACAAGGCTGCAAAGACACAAGCAAGTCCTGAAAGAATAAATGAAAGGATAATAGCAGGTCCAGCATATTCAGCCGCGATAACACCCGTTAGCACAAAAATACCGGTACCAATAATGGCCCCTATACCTAACATGGTTAAATCAAAGGCCCCTAGATCCTTTTTTAAGGTAGCTCCTTTCTTTTCAGAGCTGGCCATTAAAGCTTGTATCGACTTTTTAAAGGAAAGTGTTTTTAGTTTAAAGCAAATTAAAGATCATAACTGTGATGTATATAACATTACCACTTAACTCAATAACAGCCTAGAAATGGAAATGATATGTTGACCTATTAAAATGCATTTTCATACGTGGATCTTCTCTTTTAGGAAACACTGTAAAGTGAGGAGGTGCTCGGAAATGATCATCACAACTGATCAATTGCAACAATTGGTGGAAAAAAATCGGAAGCTATCAACGCAAGGGAAGGTCGCTTCTTACATACCGGAATTAGCCAACACAAACCCAGAGCTCCTTGGAATTTCTATCTCATCCATTAACGGTGAAATGATAACTGCTGGTGATTGTGGTCAGCTGTTTACATTGCAAAGCATTTCCAAGGTCATTAGTTTAATCGTTGCGATCATCGATCACGGATTCACCAAAGTTTTTTCCAAAGTGGGCATGGAACCGAGCGGAGAACCTTTTAACTCGATTGCAAAATTAGAGAGGACAAAGAACAATAAACCGCTGAATCCGATGATCAATGCTGGTGCCATTGCCGTTTCGAGTTTAATCAAAGGAAAAAATACGGAGGAACGCTTTCTTCGCGTTTTAACTTTAATCAGGGAAATGACTGGTAACCCCAAGATTACATTAAATGAAAAAGTTTATCGNTCGGAAGCGGCTACTGGAGACCGTAACCGTGCCCTAGCCTATTTTATGAAAAGCACAGGTGTCATTGAAACGGATGTTCAGGAGGCATTGGATCTTTATTTCCGCCTATGTTCCATAAATGTCACTTGCCAGGATTTGGCGATGATCGGTGGTGTTTTAGCAAATAACGGGAAGTTGCCCGGTTCGGATAAGTTACTCATTGATAAAGAGATTGTAAAAGTGGTGCTGTCCATTATGTTAACGGCCGGGATGTATAACGAGTCCGGTGAAAGCGTGATGCGCACGGGATTGCCGGCAAAAAGCGGAGTTAGCGGCGGCATCCTATCGGTCGTTCCTGGTAAGATGGGGATCGGCATCATCGGTCCTGCCATCAATAAAAAGGGCAACAGCGTCGCTGGACTCGCACTATTAACCGATTTGTCCGAAACTTATCATCTGCATTTGCTACAGATATAAACCATAAATACATTATGTAAACTAATTGCGTTGATAGGGGTGGTNAGCCCCTGTTTTTTATGACTGGGTTTCGGTCCGTGCATGCTTTTTCTGTACNATATAAAGGCGAAAGGCAAGTGCGACCGCTCCACAAGCCAAACCCAGTATGAGGCCAACCCAATACCCAAACGGCCCAAGCGGCGTTTCGGTGCCTAGCCAAAAACCGACNGGAAGGCCAATGACCCAATAGACGACCAATGTGATGATAAAGGTGACATTGACATCCTTATAGCCGCGCAATGCGCCTTGAATCGGNGCTTGAATCGCATCCGACAATTGAAAAAAGACCGCAAACCATAAAAAATGGCTGATCATCTTTTTCACAGCGGGGTCCGTCGAATAAATGCCACTGATCGTTGATTTTAAGAAGAATAGTGACACCGCAAAGATAAGCGCAATCGATACGGCGATCATGATGCCGATTTGCGCATACGCTTTTGCGTCGTTAATGCGTTTGGCACCTGCTTCAAAACCAACGGCGATCGTTAACGCCATGGAAATGGACAGCGGGATCATATATAAAAGCGACGCAAAATTAATGGCTGCTTGATGTGCGGCGATGACAACCGTTGAAAATCGGCTCATCAATAAAGTGACCGCTGAAAAGATACTCGTTTCAAAGAAAATCGCAAAACCGATTGGCACCCCGATTTTTAAAAGATCTTTCCAAAATTTTAGGGAGATGCGTGGCCAATGTCGAAAAACTTGATAGTTTTGAAAAGCCTCGGCACGAATGATCACGATGATGGTAATCACCATAATGATCCAATAAGTGATGGCGGTTGAGACACCAGCACCGACACCGCCTAACCGCGGAAACCCGAATCGACCAAAAATAAAAAGATAGTTAAAGAGGATATTTATTGGTAAGGACAATAGCGTGATCGCCATCGTCACGCGCGTCATACCGTGGGCGTCAATAAACCCACGCAGAACGCTTGCGATGAACAATGGCAAAATCCCTATACCCAGCGCCTTGAGAAAATGGTTCGCAATCCTTTCCACATTTGGTGTTAAATCCATGAGGCTTAAGATAGGGTTCAGAACGATGCCGCCAACGATGATCACCCCAAATGCGATGAAAACCGATAAATAGATGGTTTGCATTAGGGAATAGGGGACATCTTCCATGCGCCTAGCCCCCAAAGCTTGTGAAATAATGGGGGTCAAAGCCATTAATATGCCGTTGATGCCCGTTAAAATCGGCACCCAAAGGCCGGATCCAATCGCAACCCCTGCTAAATCATCGGTACCGGCCCGGCCGGACATGAACGTATCAAAAAAGTTCATCGCATACATGGCGATTTGCGTGATCAAAATCGGAATGAGNAATTTGATNAGTAANACCGTTTTTTCGCGACGCGTGTTTGTTTCGATCATACCGTTCCCCCGCAATGTGTCAACCATGATGACACACATTTTCTGTATGCCTATTAACTAAAACTGAGCATTAGTATAACATAGAATGACGGTTCAGGGAGCCCTTAAGCATTCCGTTTTTTTATGAAAAAATAAAGATGGTATAATGAATGTAAAAACAAAAGAATACGCAATTTAGGACGGGGATTGAGAAATGACAAAGAAGCTGTTTTACGAAAATCCATACATAACCACGTTTGAAGCGGAAGTGATTGAAAAAGGTGTGGATGAGGCCGGTCATCCATTTGTCGTTTTAGACCAAACCGCTTTTTATCCGACAGGCGGAGGCCAGCCGCATGACATTGGCACGTTAAACGGCGTAAAGGTCGTCGATGTCGAAACCCGCGATCAAGCCATCATTCATATTTTGGAACAGCCGATCGATGCTGTTAAGGTTAAAGGTGAAGTCGATTGGGAGCGGCGTTTTGATCATATGCAACAACATACCGGTCAGCATATTCTATCGGCGGCATTTGCTGAGCGCTTCGGTTTCCAAACGGTATCCTTCCACCTTGGAAAAGAAGAGGCGACCATTGATTTAGCGACTCAAACGATCACGGAAGAACAAATCCAAGAAGCTGTACACCTAGCCAATACGATCGTTTTTCAAAATAAACCGATTAAAACCATTTGGGTTGATGAAAAGGATCTTTCGCAATACCCCCTTCGCAAGCCGCCAAAGGTGAAAGAAAATATTCGATTGGTCATTATCGAGGGTTATGATTACAATGCCTGCGGGGGAACACACCCGCATATGACAGGAGAAGTTGGCCCAATACAAGTTATTGGTTGGGAAAAGAACCAAAAGGGAATCAGGATCCACTTCTTATGCGGCTTTCGCGCGTCAAGGCCTTTGCAGAAAAACAAAAGGTTCTTCAGACTCTGAACCGTCAATTAAGCAGTCAAGATGCGACCTTGAAGGATGCCATCGATCGCCTTTTGGAAAAACAACATGAATTGGAGAAAGCTTTGGGTGAAGCCGAAGAGGAACTTTTAAAACATGAAGCCGCTGAACTTTATCAAAAAGCGCGTGCCATGGATGGTTTTCGCCTTGTCGCCAAAGCTTTTGTTCATAGGGAAATCACCGAATGCCAAAAATTATCCCGCTTTATTTTGGAACAAGCTGAACAGACCGTGGTTCTGTTTACGACCAAAGAAGGTACGCGCCTGCACATGATTGCTAGCCGGACGAAAGATGTTGAAGGGGACATGGTGAAACTCATCGAAAGTGGGTTAAGCCTCATCAATGGACGGGGNGGCGGTAAACCTGAACGCGCACAAGGCGGCGGCGAAACCGATTTGACAGCAGAAGGCATGTTAAGCTATCTCGTTGATCAATTAGAGGGGCAAAGGGTTGCGAACTAAGTGGTTTTAATAGATGAAAAGAGAGTGGGAGTCATATGCAAGCGATCAATAAGGAGAATCTAGCGGACATCCAAAAAGCGTTGGAATCCTTTCGCGGAGAAGAAGTTTATTTACACCTTGAGACGACAAGCGGTGTTTATACCGCTTATCGCGATAAAAGCCAATTAACCGTCGGCTGTTATATTCGAAATGGTAAAATCCGCTTTACCACAGGAAAAATTACCGGTGCAGGGCCATACCGCGTCGGCTTGAAAATGGATTTAGGCTGGGTCTANGCGGAAGGTTTAACGGATTGGGAAGTGGACGGAGAAGGCCGGCTGCTTTTGGCTGGCCATAATGCTGAGGGAAAACTGGCTTGTGCCTTTGAATTAAGTAGAACACCTTTTAATTAAGATCCCTAGGGGGAAACACAATGGAAAAAGAAAGACATGTCTTGATTGCTTTCCCACACCCAGATGATGAAGCATTTGGCGTTGCCGGGACGATCATCAAATTTACCGATGCCGGTGTTCCGGTGACCTATGCCTGTGGGACGCTCGGTGAAATGGGTCGGAATATGGGAAAACCTTTTTTTGCAAACCGTGAAACTTTGCCGGATATTCGCAGGGAAGAATTGAAAAAGGCTTGTCAAGTCATGGGTATACAAGACTTGCGCATGCTCGGTTTACGTGATAAAACGATCGAATTTGAAGACGAAGAGGAAGTTGCGGATAAAATTTTTGCCGTGATCCAAGAGGTGAACCCTTCGCTGATCATCACTTTTTATCCCGGCTTCGCTGTGCACCCAGATCACGACGCCTATGGCGCGGCCGTGATTCGCGCTGCCATGCGGCTCCCAGCGGAAGAGCGTCCGAAGATTTACTGTAAGGCATTTTCCGAAGGCTGCGTAGATATATTGGGGAAACCCGATATCGTGCATGATGTCATGGATGTTCTTGATAGAAAACTCGAAGCTATTAAAGCCCACCGCTCACAAACGGAAGCATCGGTTGCACAGTGGCAAGACAGTCTCGGAAACAAAGACGAAGAATTTCTGCAATGGGTCGGCAAGGAAACCTTTTGGACTTACAAAGGGCCGGTCGTTGATTAACCTCTCCTGATTTGGGGAGGTTTTTATTTTGGAAAGAGAGTATAAATATAGGACTAATCAAGTACAATAATATGGTTTGAAGTTCAACTGCACTGTTAGAGGATGGATGGCTGTCTCGGGTACAATTGGCCATTTTTTCATAAATGGGTTCCAAAGTGCAGAGGATAGGGGAGGAATACAGGAGTTAATGGAGGTTCCCACATGCGGTTCGGCTGTCACATCAGTACAAAAAATGGTTACCTTGGTGCCGCGCGAACGGCAAAAGCGATCGGAGCAGCGGCCTTTCAATACTTTCCTAAGAATCCTCGCAGTTTGCGGATAAAAAAATTCGATCATCGCGATGCCGAGCGTTGCGCAGCTTTTTGCGCCGAACACCATATCGCTTCC
>JGI25331J36430_1000499_pt1 | contig 24202 bp, 27 predicted proteins | sample HigsolmetaAR206D_FD_36430 | JGI IMG/M metagenome (IMG submission 36430) | reverse complement strand
TTCAAGCCCGCCTGTGATCTGTCCGTGACATCTTCATTGATCAGCCTGTTGCCGGTCATCATCACCTCGACGCCCGGCGTTTTTACCGCTTTCTGCAAAGCCGCGCGCACTGTTTTAAAAGACTTCTTGCCCGGATCCACGCTGGCAATGGCCATCACCGTTTTTCCGTCTTTGGAGACAAGCTCACTTTTAAGGGCCGGCTCGCGAAAATGGGTTGTTAAGCCCGTAATCGCATATTGCTTTTTATTTTTTTCCAGCCGTTCAAGTGTGCTCCGGATATGCCCCATCTCATGGCCGGATATTTTTACCCGGTCATGGAACACGATGATGACGCTTGTACCGTGGTTTTCTGTCTGCTGGTGCCGGCTTTTGATTTCAGCCGCCCGTTGCGAGGCATAACCTTCCGGAACCTTAATCTGGCCTTTTTCCCTGACTAATGGTTCCATTGCCGGCGCTTTCCATGCCAATAAAATGCTGATCAATGCCCATACTAAAACAACAATCCATTTCAACTGCACCAATCGCTTCATGAACTGGTTTCCTCCCAAGCTTGTGATCACGTCACTCTTGAACCATTATAAAACAAACGGCCGCAGAAGTATGTAAAAAAATGGACATTTTCATGTTGCTTTCTTTCCAAAATAAACGAAAAGTAGTATAATTGACTAAAAAATAATATGATTAAAAATGAAAGGAGTTCTCTATTTGAATTCGCATAAACCTGCTCCATTACAACCTACAATCGAAAACCTCTCTTATGCTGTATTCACGGTCAATCGCCATGCGAAAACCGCAACCAATCCAAAATTTCTTTACCTTTTAAAGAAAAAAGCGCTTGAAAAAATGATCCGGGAAGGGAAAGCACTGAAAGTCGGGCTACACTTTTCCGAGCATCCAAAGTACAGCCAGCAGCAGTCTGATGTGCTTGTAAAGTGCGGTGATTATACATTCCATATTCCGCCGTCAAAAGACGATTTTAAAAACCTCCCCCATCTCGGATACCTGGACCATAAAACAAGGAACCCGAAATGCCGCATGCCTTTAAGCCAGGCTAAGCAGTTGCTCGANCAGTATACTGGGCTCACGGAAAAACAACAGCATCCGGGGCAGCCCCGCACCGGCAGNAAAAATTGCAAACCGGTTTTTAAAAAATTNGGTGACTCCTTTTTCTAAGCCGCANNAAGCGCAAACCAAATAACGGGAAAATCCGTTTGCAAAACCGGGTAAAAGACCCCTTCCAGATGAATCACGATACGCAACCATACAGGAAAGCCCTCCGCGATTAGCCGGGGGCTTTTCTGCGTTTACAGCACTTTTTCGTCCATCGCAAGGATAAGCTGGTTGATTTCAGGTTTACTGATTTGGGCATCGGCGCCGACCATTTCCCCTTTATGCCTCAATGCGTCCGTGATCAGCGACGAAAAGATGATAACCGGCAGCACTTTTAATGCAGGATCTTCTTTTATTTTTTTCGTTAAATGGTGTCCATCCATTTGCGGCATTTCAATGTCCGTAATCACAAGCTGGACTTCATCTTTAATCTCTTTTCCGCTTTCTGCAATCCCGGATAAATATTCGAATGCTTCTTTCCCGTTTTCAAAAAACGCAATTTGTTCATACCCGGCTTCAAGCAGCGTATCGCGGAGCAATTCCCTGAGCAGGCCGGAATCTTCCGCGATCACAATCCGTTTATTGTTCCGCTCCCGCTTTCCAAGCTTTTTGACTTCTTCCACCCGGATCGTGGCTTCCGGGTTGATTTCCGCAATCATTTTTTCAAAATCAAGCAGCAAAATCATCATGTCTTCTTTCTTGATCACGCCGATCACCTGTGTATCGGTGCCCGCATACATCCCAGACGGTTTTTCAATTTGATCCCAGGAGAACCGGTGGATTTTTGAAACATTGTCCACATGAAAGACAATTTTTTGCTGGTTGAACTCCGTCACGATAAATTTGTCATCCTCGCCCGTTTCAGGCGGATGCCCGAGTACTTTGCGCAAATTAACAACCGGCAGTATTTCCCCGCGCAGCTGGATAATGCCTTCAATATTTGGATGGGCGTGCGGAATGGTGGTAACCGCAGCCGGCATGATAATTTCCTTCACCTTAATGACATTGATGCCGTAATGATTTTGTGCGACAGAAAATTCTACGATCTCAACTTCGTTTGTGCCGCTTTCCAGTAAAATCTCGTGCTCTAGACTCATTTTTTTTGCCCCCTCGTTCTAAAACGTATGAAAATCCGGCGCGGAGCATTTTGCGGACTGCCCGATTCTCAATATTTGCCCACATGAATTATATCGGCAGATGGACCAGAATGTTTCACCTCTAAAAGGGCAAACGGAAAAGATTGCTTTTTCACAAATGTGCAAGCGTGGTAAGATGAAGAAGAACAGGACATACATATTTAATGAAAAGCAATTCGTGAAAGAGGAGGAAACCGGTTTTGGAACATTTACTGAACCCGCATGTGCGGGAGATTGAAATATCCGGCATCCGCAAGTTTTCAAACATGGTTGCCGGAATCGAAGACATGGTCTCATTTACAATCGGCCAGCCCGATTTTAAAACGCCGGAACATGTCAAACAAGCAGGGATCCGCGCCATTGAAGAAAATAAGACAACNTATACCCACAATGCCGGCGACCTTGCTTTNCGCAAGGCTGCAGCACAATTTGTAAAAACGAAATACAACCTGTCTTATAAACCGGAAACGGAAGTCATTGTCACGATCGGCGCCAGCGAGGCGATCGATATTACGCTCAGAACCGTATTGACACCCGGTTCCGAAGTCATCCTGCCCGGGCCCGTTTACCCGGGGTATGAACCGGCCATCCGCCTGTTGGGAGCCGTTCCGGTGCACGTGGACACAAGGGCAAACCGGTTTAAGCTAACCGCGGATCTCATCCGCCAGGCTATCACAGCAAAAACGAAATGCATCATTTTGCCGTACCCTTCCAATCCGACAGGGGTTACGCTCGAAAAGGCGGAATTGCAGGAAATTGCAGACCTGCTCCGCGGCCGTGATATTTTCATTCTGGCCGATGAAATTTATAGCGAGCTAACGTACAATCTGCAGCACGTCTCGATTGCTTCGTTTTTGCCGGAGCAGACCATTGTCATTAACGGCGTCTCAAAGTCCCACTCGATGACCGGCTGGCGGATCGGCTTCGTGTTTGCGCCGGAATGGCTCACAAAGCATATTTTAAAAGTCCACCAATATAATGTGTCGTGCGCGCCTTCTATTTCCCAGATGGCGGCGCTTGAAGCGCTGACAGCCGGCATCGATGACGCGCATGCCATGAAAACGGAATATGAAAAACGGAGAGACTATGTATGCAGGAGGCTGGATGAGATCGGCATTGGCTATGTGAAACCGGACGGGGCTTTTTACGTATTCGCAAAGGTGCCGGAAGCGTGGAAGCGGTCCTCTTTCGATTTTGCGCTGGATCTGGCAAAACAGCAAAAAGTCGCGGTTGTCCCGGGGAGCGCTTTTTCGAAGTACGGCGAAGGCTGGTTCCGGATGTCTTACGCATGCAGCATGGATCAACTTGAAAAAGGGCTTGCGCGCATGGAAAAGTTTGTTGCAAATCTATCCTGAAACTATGTGCCGGCTGATTTTCTGCTGGTGCTGCATTCCATGGCAATGGGCGTCATGTTGAAAATGAAATTCCTTGCTGGCGCCGCGTTCGCCATAAGGACAGAAGCCCGCGTTAAACCATAATGGCTTCCCGTGTTAACAAAATTTGCTGGAACATGGGCATATGACCCGACCAGGATGATCCCGCCCGCATAAAAAATAAGCCCGTCGGCATATGCCGGCGGGCAAACTTTACTTGGACCAATATTTAATCAATGCTTGTGTGCCGCTGTTTTCTTCACCTTTTGCAGCCAGTTCTTCATATAATTTTTTGCTGAGTGCAAGCCCCGGCAGGTCGAGCCCCATTTTTTCCGCTTCATCAAGGGCGATTTTCATGTCTTTAATAAAATGCTTGATAAAAAAGCCCGGGGAATAATCGCCCGCAAGCATGCGCGGAACAAGATTGGACATTGACCAGCTCCCGGCTGCCCCGGCGCTGATAGATTTGAGCACTTTTTCCGGATCGAGCCCTGCTTTTTTCGCATACACAACCGACTCTGTCACACCAATCATATTGGAGGCAATGGCGATCTGGTTGCACATTTTTGTATGCTGGCCGGATCCCGGGCCGCCCTGCAGTACGATATTTTCCCCGAGTACGGAAAAAACCGGTTTTACTTCTTCAAATACCGATTCTTCGCCGCCTACCATAATCGTCAAATTGCCTTTTTGCGCCCCGATATCGCCGCCGGAAACCGGTGCATCAAGCGCCTTCACCTGTTTCGCTTTCGCCGCTTCATCAATCTTTTTGGCAAGGGTCGGCGTGGAAGTGGTCATATCAATCAGGATCGTTCCTTCTTTCGCCGCGCCAAGCAGCCCGTTTTCCCCGAAATACACTTCTTCCACATCGTGCGGATAGCCGACCATCGTAATGACGATATCTGATTTTGCAGCCGTTTCTGCCGGCGTGCTGCACCATTCGGCTCCTGCTTTGAGAAGCGGCTCCGCTTTTTCTTTTGTCCGGTTATAGACAAAAAGCGGATATCCTGCGTTTCGCAAATTTTGCGCCATGCTCCGGCCCATTACGCCTAACCCGATAAATCCGATCTTTTTCATCATGGGTCCCCCTTTTCGCAAATAAACAAAAAAGCCTGCATCACAGCAGGCCAAAAGCAAACATGGGGGTACAAGGAAGAAAACAATCTTTCCTCTATTTTATACCCCGCATGATCTGCTTTAAACCTGGCAAATTAAATCGATTTGACTTTTCCGCCGTCGATCAGGAAGCTGCTTCCGGTAACATAGGAATTGGCTTCCGAAGCCAGAAACGCAACAAACTTCCCGAATTCGTCCGGTTCGCCGTATCTGCCGAGCGGAATCGACTCCAGTTCCTTTGCCTGGACTTCTTCCATCGATTTTCCGGTTTTCTCCGCTGTCACTTTGTCAAGATGGACGATCCGGTCCGTTGCAATTCTGCCCGGGCCGACCGTATTCACAAGGATTTGGTACGGGGCAAATTCTTCCGCCAGCGTTTTCGAAAGCCCCACAATGCCCGTCCGGAACGTATTCGACAAAATCAGCCCCGGGATCGGCTCCTTAATGGATGAAGAGGCAATGTTGATGATCCGGCCGCCGTTTTTCTTTAAAAGTGGCAATGCTTCCCTGATGATGCGTATGTACGAAAGCAGATTCAGTTCGAATGATTTTTGCCAGTCTTCATCCGCCATATCTTCAAAACTTCCGGCCGGCGGTCCTCCTGCATTGTTGACCAGTATATCCAGTCTGCCGAATGTATCCCGTGCTTTTTGTACCATGGCGCGAATATCTTCCGGATGGGTAATATCTGCCCGGATATACGCTACTTTTCCGGTGCCGTAAGCGGATAATTCTTCTTTTGCCGCCTGCAGTTTTTCTTCATTCCGGCTTGTAATGAGGACATCCGCGCCTTCCATTACAAGTTGTTTGGCTACCGCTTTCCCAAGCCCCTGGCTGGAAGCGGCAACAAGGGCGGCTTTTCCTTTCAACCCTAAATCCATTCAAAATCCCTCCCCGAAATCTTATGTTCACAAAATCCTGTCTTCATTATAAACGATTTTTCCCCATCCATACACGATAAAGCTTCAAACCGGCTTCCCCACCATTTTTCCGTTAAAAATGGATATCCGGCATTTTGATGTGCGCTCCGCCAAAGCGCAATCCAAAAAAAAGCCGAATGGCAAAGCCACTCGGCAAAAATAGGGGGAAAAATGAGAAAGAAACGATATACATCCGGTATTGTAACAATACTGGATACCAATAATACTACCCTTAATGCTGGGATGGTTTACATATACCCGCTTCCTTCGCCCCTAAACCTGTTTTTGAAAAATTTTTTTTATGCCTTTGAAAGAACTTTTTTCACGTGTTCTTTTACTTCTTCGTTCGTTGTGAGGTTCAAAACGTCTTCTGCCAGTTTTTCCATATCAGCCTTATTCAGGTTCCTGATTTGGGAACGGGCCCTTAAAATCGAAGAAGCGCTCATTGAAAATTCATCAAGGCCGAGGCCGAGCAGAATCGGAATAGCGATTTCGTCTCCGGCCATTTCGCCGCACATGCCGGCCCATTTGCCTTCTTTGTGCGCCGCGTCAATGACGCGTTTCACAAGGCGTAAAATGGCCGGGTTATACGGCTGGTACAAATACGAAATGTGTTCGTTCATACGGTCTGCAGCCATCGTGTACTGGATCAGATCGTTTGTGCCGACACTGAAGAAATCAACTTCTTTTGCAAACAAATCAGCCATTACGGCAGTGGAAGGAATTTCAACCATAATGCCGACTTCGATATGATCTGCAACCTGCACGCCTTCCTGGATAAGCTTTTCTTTTTCTTCCAAAAGAATCGCTTTTGCTTTGCGGAATTCATCCAGATTGGAAATCATCGGGAACATAATTTTCAGGTTGCCGTATGCGCTCGCGCGGAGCAATGCACGCAGCTGGGTGCGGAAAATATCCTGTCTGTCCAGGCACAAGCGGATCGCACGGAAGCCGAGGAACGGGTTCATTTCTTCCGGAAGCGGCAAGTACGGCAGTTTTTTGTCGCCGCCGATATCAAGCGTACGGACCACAACCGGCTTGCCTTTTAAGCCTTCAAGCACCGCTTTATAGGCTTCAAATTGCACTTCTTCTGACGGAAGCTCGTCCCTGCCCATATAGAGGAACTCTGTACGGTACAGACCGACGCCTTCCCCGCCGTTCCGGATCACGCCGTCGAGATCGTTCGGGGTACCGATATTGGCAACCAGTTCAACCGTACGGCCGTCTTTCGAAACGGATTTTTCATTGACCAGCTTCGCCCATTCGGCTTTTTGCCGTTCAAATTGTTCCTGCTTTTGTTTGTATTCATCGACCACTTCAGGTGTCGGATTCACATGGACATCGCCATTGTTGCCGTCCACGATGACAAGGTCGCCGTTTTGGATATCCTGGATCGCCGTTTTCGTCCCGACGACTGCAGGGATTTCCAAAGAACGCGCCATGATCGCAGAGTGGGACGTACGCCCGCCGACATTTGTTGCAAAACCTTTTACATACTGGCGGTTCAACTGCGCCGTATCAGAAGGGGTCAAGTCTTCAGCAATGACAATGACTTCTTCCGAGATCATGCTTGGATTCGGAATATCCACTTTCAGCAGATGAGCCAGAATCCGTTTTGTCACGTCGCGGATGTCCGCTGCACGTTCGCGCATATATTCGTTGTCCATTTGTTCGAACATGGTCACGAACATATCCGCAACTTCTTTCAATGCGTATTCCGCATTGACCTGGTCATCCCTGATTTTGTCCTGGACCGGCGTCAACAGTTCCGGATCTTCCAAAACGAGCAAATGGGCATCAAAGATCGCTGCTTTGTCCGCCCCCAGTTCCTTCATTGCATGCTCCCTGATCGCCTGCAGTTCAGACTTGGATTCAGACACAGCAGTATCAAAGCGTTTCAATTCATCCGAAACATTCTGGANAGACCTTTTTTCAAAAGACAAATCCGGTTCTACCAGNCGATATGCTTTTGCGATGGCAATCCCGTTGGATGCTGCTATACCTTTTAAAATGGTTGACATTATTCGCCCAGACCCTCTTTTTTCATTAATTCAGCTAAAGCGTTCAATGCATCTTGTGCATCGTTGCCTTCTGCAGAAATGGTAATGTCGGCGCCTTTGCCGATTCCAAGGGACATAACCCCCATGATCGATTTCAGGTTCACTTTCTTATCCTTATACTGCAATTGGATATCTGAATCGAATTTGCTTGCCGTTTGTACGAGCAATGTAGCAGGACGTGCGTGGATTCCTGTATCTGCTGTTACTTTAAATTGTTTTTCAGCCATGGGTAGAACGACTCCTTTTCTATAATATAGTTCTAAAAATAATGCACTGTACATTTTTCGTCAATATTTATCAACCATCTTCATACAAATGACAAATTTTGCAAACGGGGGTTGAAAAAAACCGCAGCGATGCCGGGTACCTGCAAACACCGTTCATCCCCGGTTATTCAGCAGGCTGCTCCCTCAAAGTCCGCGCGGCCCATCCGTGCCAAAAACACGCCTCGCCCGAAACCGGGAACACGCATGTCCCCGGCCGGATCAAAAAAATGACAAATATTGCACAGTGCGGGAAAAACAAAATCCCCGTAATAGAATAACATGCCTTTCCAAATAAAACAATCATCAGAGTTGACTTCATTTTGCTTAAAAATGCACAAAATTATGCATGCCCCGGTCAGATTTCCGGCTCGTCCAAATAAATATAGCGGACATTCCCGCCGCGCAAGGCAATGCCCTTAAAATGTTTAAAGTCTTCCTCGGCAATAAGCACTTTCCGGAAGTCCATAAAATCTTCACGGCTGACGAATAATTCTTCGATTTCCCTGTTGCGAAGCCGGTTGATTTCCTGTCTGATTTCTTCTTCCGACATACGACCACCCCACCCGGTATTGTACCACATTCTTCCTGCCGCCTACTTGTTTGCTTTCGCGATTTTTTAAAACCGGCCCGATTTGTATTTTTCTGTTCCTTTCGCCTTGAATTTTTCAGAAAAATAGTGCAAACTGGTTACAATACTTTCTTACGGGAGGACCGCAATGAAAAAAGCACAAATTGGTGACATTATTGAATTTAAAGACGGGCTTCAAGGAATTGTCGAAAAGGTGAACGAGAACTCGGTCATCGTGGATTTAACCTATATGGATAACTATCAGGAACTGGAGCTTGATGAAAAAACAGTGGTCAATCATAAAAACTATCAGGTTATCCATTCGGCTTTACATTAATTCAAACGCTTACCGCGCAGTAAAAAACCGGCACATGCCGGTTTTTTACTGCCGTTTCTATGATTGTGAATTTTTTAACATTATTTTCCCGGATACCTTTTTCCCTATTTCTCTGCTAAAATATTCAATGTATTTTTGTTTGACCCAATGCCGCGAAGGCCGGACTGCGGGGCCGGATCTCTTTTTGGCCCTTCCCGGTTTTTTTGCCGGCGGTTTGCGAACTTAAGAAAGGAGCGCATTGGCGGTGGCAAAAAACATGGTGGATACAAAGCTTCTCGGAAGTATCTTGATCGCCCACCTTCTGCTATATATTACGTTTCGGGATACCTCCGTTTTTTGGTATTTATATTCCGGAGCAATGCTGTTTTTGATCAGTTACACGGTTTTTCTTGGAAAATCAGAAAAACACGAAAAGCTTCCGTACCTTCAATTGCTGTTGTATGGCATCTTTTCGGGTTTTCTCCTCTATATTATGTTCAGAATTGGCAATACAGTACTTGGTTTCTTGCCGGGCGGGCTTGACAATGAAGTCGCCCGCGCATACAGGCGTTTTTCGCCCGAATCTTTCTGGCATTACTTAGCGCTTGTCCTGATTCTCATCCCCGGAGAAGAAATTTTTTGGCGTTCATTTGTCCAGGCCCGACTCATGAAAATGATGGAAGCGAAATATGCGATTTTGATTTCCGCCGTATTGAACGCATCCGTTTATTTTTACTGCGGATTAAAAATCATGGTCATTGCCGCTTTTGCCGGTTCGATTTTCTGGGGGCTGCTGTATGCAAAAAAACGGAGCCTGTCTGCGCAAATTTTGTCGCATCTTACCTTTGATTTGCTGCTTGTCGTCTTCCTGCCGATTTTTTAAGCAGGGGGACGGCTTTTTTTCGGCATTTGCCCGCCACAAATGCATAACAACCGCGCAAAGCTGTTTTGAATGCCTTACCGGTCACCCCCGGATCGTCTTTATTCCGAGTGCCATCATAAAAACAAGGCTGAAATAGCCGAACAAGGGATATAAAACCGATAATAGCGGGCCGTAATGCAAGCTGCTGATCAGCAGAATGGCGGAAAAAATCAACCCGTACAGCAAACCGCTTTTCATCGGGATATATTTTTGCATTTGCCGCTCAAGCCCGTAGGCATCCCCGATAATAGAAGTGAAAATTTCCCCGAAAATCAGCAGAACATAAATAAAATAAATGCCCGGAAAACTCGCTTTCACAATATGCGCCATCGGAATCTCCACTTGGGCAACGTCCGGCAGCGTGACCAGTGACAAATGGCTGGAAATCAGGATGAGCGTTAAAAACAGCCCGCCCAGTATCCCGCCGGCACGGACGACTTCCTTATCTTTCACTTCCGCCGCAACCGGGACAAGCACCGCCTGCGCGAGCGCCAAATTCAAAGCCGCATAGGAAAGGGCGCGGAGAAGGGCACGGGGCATATCAACACTTTCCGGCCGGGCCATGAGCGCTTGAAAAAATCCGGGTGACTGGACGGACTGCGACAAAAGGAGAAAATTAAACAAAAGCATCAACGGCACAACAAACGTGTTGACGCCAAGCAGCCCCTTGATGCCAAAACACATGACAAGAAAAGCAAGAAGCACCGTCAATAAAATCCCTATTTCCCTGCCAATATGAAGCTGCTCCTCGAAAACAGCACCCGCACCGGACAGCATAACGCCGCAAACCCCGAAAAGCATGGCCATCATCATCACATTCACGAAACCGGCCGCTTTTTTGCCAAATAAATACCGGTTTAAAGTTTCATAGGAATCCGCATGCAAATCGATCGCTTTTTCCATCATTTTCGTACCAAAGAAAATAAACAAAAACCCTGAAAGGCAGATGGTAAGCAATCCATACAGCCCAAACTGTGTAAAAAAAACGGTAATTTCTTTCCCTGTTGCAAACCCCGCTCCGATGACCGTTCCAATATAAACGGCTGCGATTTGGACAGCACCGCCCCACTTATTCAACGCCTGCACCCCTTTAAGAAAAAATAAGACAACCTGTCAGCTCCGTTACTATCCTATGTCCCGCTTTCTTAAAATAGCCCGGCCGGTTCATTTCCGCCGGTAAAAAATTGGTCAAAAAAAGTCAAAAACCCCTTTACAAGCAAAAAAAGTTGTCCTATACTATAGGCAAAGATCAAAGTTGGTCAAAGAAAAGATGACACCATTGGCTGATAAGCGTTAATGGCAAATGCAAATCTTTTGATTTTCGGACCGCGCTGTTGTATACTGATATTAGAAAGGTCAAAGATAGTCAAAAGGTGATACGCAGATCCATTTAGTTGTTTTCAGCATAAGACAAATTTGCCATTGTGCTGGAAAGGCCAAAATGCATCAAAGAGGTGCATGCAAAAGATTTGCATCTTGTGAAATTTTGAGCTATACTCATTCCCAATCAAGGTCAAAGCAAATCAAAACGCTTTGATTGTTTTTCAATCTCATTAGTCAAAGATAGTCAAAATCAAACCGATCAAAGGAGGAATGTTTGATGTTATGTGACAAATGCCATCAAAACGAAGCGACGATCGGAATGCATATAAATGTGAACGGAAACCAAAAAACATTGAACCTATGCCAGTCCTGCTACCAAAAAGAACGGGCAAAATTCGAAAACAACTGGGGAGGCATGTTTATGAATAACGGATTTGGAAACTTCGGATTCGGAGGATTCAACGACCTCTTTAACCAAATGAATGCCAACGGGTTCCAGCCGAACGGCGCGAAACAAACCGTACAAACGCAAACACAAGGCGGTGGCAACGGACTACTTGACCAGTTCGGCCGCAACCTGACCGCCGCTGCACGGGCCGGGCAAATCGACCCTGTTATCGGCCGTGATGAAGAAATCGCCCGCGTCATTGAAATTTTAAACCGGCGCAATAAAAACAACCCGGTGTTAATCGGCGAACCGGGCGTCGGGAAAACCGCCATTGCAGAAGGGCTCGCTTTAAAAATTGCCGAAAAACAGGTTCCGGCAAAACTGCGGCATAAAGAAGTTTACTTGCTCGATGTGGCTTCGCTTGTCGCAAACACGGGAATCCGCGGCCAATTTGAAGAACGGATGAAAAAATTGATTGCCGAACTGGAACAACGGAAAAACGTGCTTCTGTTTATTGACGAAATTCACCTGCTTGTCGGCGCAGGTTCTGCAGAAGGTTCGATGGACGCAGGCAATATTTTGAAACCGGCGCTTGCCCGCGGCGAAATCCAGGTTATCGGCGCGACCACTTTGAAAGAATACCGGCAAATTGAAAAAGATGCCGCACTTGAACGGCGTTTCCAACCGGTACAGGTCAATGAACCAAGCCTCGAAGAAACCGTCATGATTTTGCGCGGCTTAAAAGACCGGTATGAAAACTACCACCACGTTTCCTATACCGATGAAGCGATTGAAGCTTGTGCGAAGTTGTCGCACCGCTACATCCAGGACCGCTTCCTGCCGGATAAGGCGATCGACCTGATGGATGAAGCCGGTTCGAAATTGAACCTGACGATTGCGGTTCCGAGCAAAGAAGATATCCAAAAACGGCTTGCTGAAATTGCGCAGGAAAAACAAACTGCGCTTGCAACGGAAAACTATGAAAAGGCAGCCGAACTGAAAAAAGAAGAACAAAAACTGAACGAGCTGGCTGCTTCCGGACAAACCGAAGCCAAACCGGTTGTCGATGTCACGCAAATTCAGGAAATCGTCGAAAAGAAAACGGGTATTCCGGTCGGCAAACTCGAAGCGGATGAAGCGAAAAAACTGCAGCATCTGGAAGAAAACCTTGCTAAAAAAGTGATCGGCCAGGATGAAGCGGTCCGGAAAGTGGCGAAAGCAATCCGCCGTTCGCGTGCCGGCCTGAAAGCGAAAAGCCGCCCGATCGGTTCGTTCCTGTTCGTCGGCCCGACCGGCGTCGGAAAAACGGAACTGACAAAACGGCTCGCGGAAGAACTGTTCGGCACAAAAGATGCGATGATCCGGCTTGACATGAGCGAATATATGGAAAAACACAGCGTCTCGAAACTGATCGGGGCACCTGCCGGCTATGTCGGTTATGAAGATGCCGGCCAACTGACGGAAAAAGTGCGCCGCAACCCGTACAGCATTATTTTGCTCGACGAAATTGAAAAAGCGCACCCGGATGTTTTGAACATGTTTCTGCAAATTCTCGATGACGGGCGCTTAACCGATGCCCAAGGGCGGACGGTCAGCTTCAAAGATACCGTCATCATTATGACGAGCAACGCCGGCACCCAATTTAAGCATAAAACAGTCGGGTTCGCTAAAAGTGAAGCGATCAAAGAATCGAATATTCTCGATTCACTCGGCGACTTCTTCAAACCGGAGTTTCTGAACCGTTTCGACAACATTATCGAATTTAAACCACTTGAAAAAGAACATTTGGTTAAAATTGTTGACCTGATGCTCGGCGAACTGAATGAAACGCTGAACGAACAAGCGATTACGCTTGACGTGACAGCAGAAGCGAAAGAAAAAATCGCCGAACTCGGTTATGACCCGGCATTTGGGGCCCGCCCGATCCGCCGCGTTATCCAGGAAAAAATTGAAGACCGGATTGCCGACTTTATCCTCGACCATCCGGAAAGCAAAAACTTAAAAGCGGAAGTCCGCGAAGGTGACATTGCCATCGCGGAAAAATAAAGCAAAAACCGGCATGCGGACATAGCCCATGCCGGTTTTTGCATTCCGGCAGATGGACAGCACGGGCCATCTGCCGGGTTTTTTATGTTTGTAAAAAGATCGAACGCAGTCCAAACCCGGCTGTTGTAAATCAATCGGAAGAAAGCCGGGTTTTATTACCCGGCCAAAACCAGTCCAAACAAAAAGGCGGGCGGGAAACATATTCATCCGGAATATTGATCAGGGATTCATCCGCACTCAAAGGAGCAAAACCAAGATGCAAAGGTTGGAAGCAGTTCCCCTGTTTGTTAAACAAGCTGCATGGCTTTATACGTTTTTCTCGCTTCAGCCAGATTGAGCCGCTGCACTTTTTCATACAATATGAATGACATTTCCCGGATAATCACCATTTCGGATGACCGGGCGTTGTGCTGCTTTCGATAGGCTTCATACTCATTCATGAGCGAATCCAGCTGCTGGCTGCACCGGACCGTTTTCTCATGCGTCAGGCCCAGTTTTTTCCCAAGCTCCATCATTTCCTGACGTTTTTTCTGAATTCTGTAAAGATACTTGTTCTCCTCTAACATGTGCGTGTCCACTTCCAAATTCTCCTTTAGTTCTCTTTTTCTATTGAATGATTGTTATCCCCCGATTATGCTTCAAAAAATGTGAGGTGTTACACATGGAAAATGGCGGACTATTCTGCCGGTTTTCCGCATGATGGCATCGTGGCAAAAGTTCTCTGCAAGCCGGAAAGGCGCAAAAGCCCTGCCCCCATCCTGCTTATTTTACCATTACTAAAGTAGTATCGCAGGTCTTGACGGAAATGTAAATACAATCGCAATATTAGACAAAATTTTCGCCAAAAATTTTCACATCTCCCGAAAAAACCACCCGTTTTTCACCGCTCCATGTTTTTTTTGGTCACGCAGTGGAAAAATAAAAGAGAAAAAGACATGAAAGAAGTGAAGCAGATGGCAAAAAATTTTCTGCTGGCCAAAGCAGCCGGATGGTTATTTCGTTCAAAAGCAAAACAGTATTTAAACGACCGGAAAAAAACCGGCGATCTGGTTAACCGCGCGGAGAAAAAAGCACTCTCCAACAAAATCACGCTTGCCAATATGTGGAGTAAAATCCGCGTCCTTTTCCAGCTTGTCAGGGCATGGGCAAAAGGCGAATACCGCACCGTTCCGTACCGGACGATTCTCATGATTGTAATCGGCCTTATTTATTTCGTATCTCCCATTGACATCATCCCTGATTTTCTTGCCGGCGCGGGCCTTGTTGACGACACCGCCGTGCTTGCTTTTCTCCTGACGCAAGTGACCCCGGATTTGGAAAAATTTTTACAATGGAAAAACAAAAGAGATAAAAGTTGAACCTTGGTCCGCGCGGGATTTCAAAACTTTGCCCCTTTTAGATAATCGCCCCTTCAAGATGGAGCAGGAATGCCTTTTGATCGATCCGGCTCCCGGCATAGCCTGTTAACGACTTGTCTTTTCCGATCACGCGGTGGCAGGGGATCAGGATCGGAACAGGGTTTTTCCGGTTCGCCTGCCCGACGGCCCGCACGGCTTTCGGGTTCCCGACAGCCTCAGCGATGTCTTTATACGAGCACGTTTCCCCATACGGAATTTTTTTCAGCGCTTCCCAAACCGCCATTTGAAAGGGAGTGCCGGAGACAGAAACCGGCACATCAAAACGGGTTCTTTTCTTTGCAAAATACGCTTCCAGTTCACTGGCTGCGCGCAAAAGCAGCGGGTGGCGGGGTTCCGGCATACCCTCTTCATCTGTTTTGCCGAAAGAAACGGCCGTAATGCCTTTTTCATCAGCCCTTACTGTTAAAGGTCCGATTGGGCTTTCCAGCCAAATAAAAGCCATTTTCATCACCTGCTTCCTGCTGCACGGGAAGAAAGATATGAAAAGTTGTGCCTTCCCGTACTTTGCTTTGGACTTGAATGAAGCCTTTATGCTCCTTTATGATTTTATAACTGATCATCAAACCAAGTCCGGTTCCTCTTTCTTTTGTCGTATAGAACGGCTCGCCCAGCTTTTCAATTTTATCGTCCGGGATGCCTTCCCCTTCATCGCGAATGCTTGTATGGACCAGCCCTCTTTCCTTTTCGTAACAAATCTTGATATCTATTTTTCCTCCGTCCGGCATGACTTCTATTGCATTTTTAATGATATTGATAAAGACCTGCTTAAGCTGGTTGCCTTCGCAATAAACATCCGGAAGCCCATCGTCAAAGCGGCAGGAAATCTGGATATTGTGCATCAGCGCTTGCGCATTCAGCAAACCAATCGTATCGCGCATGATTTTCCGGATATCATGATTTTGGAACTGGATTGCCTGCGGCTTTGCCAGCACCAGAAAGTCGGTAATAATTGTTTCAATCCGCGCCAGTTCCGATGTAATCACGTTAAAATATAATGAATGCTCTTCCTCTTTCATGCTGTTTTGCAGCAATTGGATAAAACCTTTTAAAGCCGTCATCGGATTGCGGATTTCGTGGGCAATGCCGGCCGCGAGCTCCCCGACAATATTCAGGGTATCCGATTTGCGAAGCTGCTCCTGCATCGCCCTTCTTTCAGTAATATCCCGGATGACCGTTAAATTCATATTTGACGTCAGGTTCCCTTTTGACGTAATCTCATAATATTTCGTTTCATTGGCTTTTGAAGCAGTAAACAAATAATCTGCCGTCCCGTTCTCTTTTAACTGAAAAAGATGGCGGAGAAAATCTTTTTGCACTTTTTCGTCATTGGTAAGCAATAAATTTTGGATTTTCTTCCCGATCGCATCTTCCCGGCTGCAGTCGAAATAGTTTGCGGCTGCAGGGTTAATATCGACAATTTTCAAATCCCAGTTCCATAAGACCATCCCGTCGATCGATCCTTCGAACACTTTCCGGAACCGTTCCTCGCTGTCCCGCAGCGTCTGTTCCATCTTGTAACGGCTGCTGACATTGCGAAAAATGGTCATATGGTAATTTTCCGCGCTAATATACCGGGATGTAAACTCGATATGCTTCAGCTGTCCGTTCGGCATTTTAAACAGCAGTTCTTCGCGGGCCGCCGGGATTTGGTTTAGCCTGTCGAACTTCCGGCAATTCCCACCGTTTTCGACATAAACAAAATCGCTCAGCTTTTTCCCGACAAACTCTTCCATTGTACACTCGAAAATTTTTAAAGCGGCTTCGTTCGCCAACAGGATCTGGCCGTTTTGATCCCAAAATACAATTGCATCCATTGCTTCCAAAAAAAGGGTTCGGTAAAGCTGCTCATGATCTCTTAATACAAGTCCCCTTTTCTTTTGGCTCATAAACTGATCTGTTCCCAAATTTGTTCTCCCCTTCTTCATAAGAAGCATGCCCCTGAATTTATGATATTTCTGTTCACAACAAATGTCTGGAAAAGTCTGCTGCATAAGGGTTTCCAGCTGCTATTTAAGAACATATTCTTTTTGAGAAGATATGTCAAATGAAATTGGCAAGATGGATGATATGGTGATAATTCGTGGTCCAACGGTGGAATTCCTGCTGCCATTTCCGCAAAAAAGGATGGCGGCTGCCATCCTCATTTTTTATTTTTTTTTGCATTTTTTCTTTTTTTGCCGGTTCCGCTTTCAGCCATGATTTCATATATCTTCCCGGCATTGATGTCCCCGAATTCCAGCCCCGCTTCTTCCCGGACATTTTGTTTCCTGCGGTTCATGAACGCCCTTTCCTGCCTTTTTTTGAATTCCGGTTTGCCCCTTTCACCGCTTCTTCCCCGCGGGCAAATTCCGTGGAGAAAGCTGTTTCAGCCAGATTCTCTTTCGGGGTTTTGTTATTTTTCGCGGCTGCATCAAATTCCGCTTTTCGTTTCGCCATGCCGTCCCCTCCATTTCAGGTTGCCTGCATCATTAGCATGCCCGCGCACCACCGCCCTTATGGCTGCAATATCTGTCAAAACCGGCTCAGGGTGCATGCAAATACAACTGTTTCCAAACATAATTCTTTCCTGCAAGCCGATACTATTCATAAAGGCTGAAGCCGCAATACGGGCGGCAGAAAGAGGAGCCAATTTTTTAAAAAAAGGAGAATGATGATGGCGAGAAACAGCAATAAATTGTTGGTACCGGGGATTGAGGCATACATGGACCAAGTAAAGTATGAAATAGCGCAAGAATTTGGCGTGCAGCTCGGATCGGATACCGTATCTCGGGCAAACGGATCGGTAGGCGGAGAAATGACAAAACGGCTCGTGCGCGAGGCCCAGTCCCGCCTTTTGGGGCAAAATCCGGAATAAAAGAAAAACCGGCAAAGCGGGATTCGCCTGCTTTGCCGGTTTTTTTACATCTGTTGCTGCTTTTTACCCGATTTCCCGGCGGATTGCGCCTCTTTATTGCGATTTTTTTTGCGGACGGAGAAAAAATAGCCGCCCGCTGCGATCGCAAGCATCACCGCCCAGAAAATCAGTTTCCACAAAGCAGACTCCGGGAAATGTTCATCAATCAGCCCGACGCCCGGGTGTGAAAGCGTAAAAACGAGCAATTTCACCCCGACCCAGCCGACAATCAGAAAAGCGGCATCTTCAAGGCCCGGATATTTTTCCAGCAGGCGGACAAACCGGTTGGCAGCAAAGCGGATTATCACCAGTCCGATCACCCCGCCTAAAAACATAACGCTGAACTGTCCGCCGTTAATTCCCCCAATTTGAAACGAGCCGGCCGGGGACAGCGTCACAGCCATGGCCACAGCTGCAAGCATAGAATCAATGGCAAACGCAATGTCGGCGAGTTCCACTTTAAAAACGGTCATCCAGAAAGAAACCGGCTTCGATGCGGCTTCGGCAAGTTTTGGGCCATTTTCCCGGTGCTTTTTTACAAAATGGTGGATCATAATAAAAAACAAGTAAGCGGCCCCGACAGCCTGAATCTGCCATATGTTTGCAAGAAACGAAATGAGAAACAGGGCAGTGAACCGGAATACAAATGCGCCCAGAAGCCCGTAAAAGAGCGCTTTTTTTTGCTGCGCGTGCGGCAGATGTTTGACCATCACCGCCATCACGACCGCATTATCCGCAGCTAAAATTCCTTCCAGTCCGACCAATACGCATAACACCCATGCATATTCGAATAGCATTGATAAATCCATTCCACAAAGTCCTCCTTTGCCGGCACCCGGAACCATTGCCCTTACAGATCAAAAGCGGCATTCCGGTCCAAGACGCGTACCGGCGTGATCAGTGAAGTGCCACTTTTGACAATTTCCTGTAAAGACAAAAAGCAAGACCTTTGCCAGTACAGGCAAAGGTCTTGCTAGACATCCGAATGGTGCCAACAAAGCCGATGACCGCCGAAACGGATCATGTAATGACGACTTTGTTTTAAGTGTGCCATGCACACTTAACGCTACTCCCCTTTGACAATTGTCAAAAGTATTCTGTTATTTTGATTATATGGGATCCATCCATTTCCGTCAACTATTTTTATGCGATTTTCGCGTTAAAATTATGCGGAGCAGCCCGCCGGCCAAAAGTCCAGGGATGGTGCAAAGCATCGGGAAAAAAACAGGCCCGGGCATCTTTTGCCGGACGATAACCGCAGGGGAGAGCATTAATCCGAGCGTTACAAAGTAAGCAGCAAACACAAAAGGCAGATAACTATACGGCTGAAGATTACCGCGGGCCATTTTATATGCATCCCACATGGCAAAAAAGTATAGACAAGGATAAAACATCAGCCATCCGTAATCGACAATGTTGCCGGCTTCCCTTGTTCTTCCGAGAAAACTGAGCATGATCGCTTCATTAAAACGGCTGTTCACATTAATCAGAAACTCCATAAAAAGAAACATGATGCCCTTCACATAACGGCCCGCCAAAAGCTGGGCAAACCCTGGCAAGGCAATGTTCCAAACAATCGCCTCAAGCGGTGCTAATTTTTTCATGCACATGCCCCTTTAAAGCTGAAGTTGGCTAGTCATAATCCTCCCGTTTTTACGTGTTCTTATCATGCCCCGGAAAAATGCAAAAAACACTGTACGGCAAAGCCGCACAGTGTTTTTTAATTCATCGGATTATACAGTTTAATGTCGGGATGCTTGTCCGTGAACCAGCGCAATGCAAAATCATTTTCAAATAAAAACAACGGTTTTCCGAAACGGTCTTTCACAAGCAGACTGCGCGAACTGGAAAGGGATTCGTCCACCGTATCCCCCTCAACCCAGCGCGGAATTTTGGAACCGATCGATTCCATTACGACATCGGAGTTATACTCATTTTTCATGCGATGTTCGAACACTTCAAACTGCAGCTGCCCGACCGCCCCTAAAATATAATCTTCCGTATGCCATGTGCGGTACAGCTGGATCGCGCCTTCCTGAACGAGCTGGTTGATCCCTTTATGGAAACTTTTTTGTTTCATCACGTTTTTCGCCGATACTTTTACAAACAGTTCCGGTGTAAATTGCGGCAGCTTTTCAAATTGGACCGGCTGTTTCCCGGAGAAGATTGTGTCGCCAATCTGGTATGTGCCGGTATCATACAGGCCGAGAATATCGCCGCTAACCGCTTCTTCAACCGTGCTCCTGTCATCCGCAAGAAACTGGGTTGACTGGGACAGTTTCATTTGTTTTCCGGTTCTTGCAAGCGTGACGGACATGCCGCGTTCAAATTTTCCAGAACAAATACGGATAAACGCAATCCGATCGCGGTGGGCGGGATTCATATTCGCCTGGATTTTGAACACAAAACCCGAAAATTGTTCGCTTAACGGATCCACCACCCCTTCGTCCGTCTTTCTTCCTTGAGGGGGCGGCGCAAATTGAAGATACGTTTCCAGAAATGTCTGCACGCCGAAATTTGTCAGGGCACTGCCGAAAAAGACCGGCGTCAGCGTGCCGTTTGCAATCCGCTTCTCCGAAAATTCATTGCCCGCTTCATCGAGCAGCATGATTTCTTCCAACGCCTGGCCATACAGCGCGTTTTCTTTGATCGGGGCATCCCCTTCCACTTCACCCGCTTCATTTAACGCGAGAAACCGGTCCCCTTCTTCCACGCGGAACTGCTCGATGCGGCGGTGATAACGGTCATAAATGCCGAGAAATTCTTTCCCCATGCCGATCGGCCAGTTCATCGGATACGATTCAATGCCGAGGATTTCCTCCAGTTCAGCCAACAGCTCAAGCGGCGGTCTCCCTTGGCGATCCAATTTATTGATAAACGTAAAAATCGGAATCCCCCGCATCCGGCACACTTTAAACAGTTTAATCGTCTGTGCCTCAATCCCTTTTGCAGCATCAATGATCATAACGGCGCTGTCGACGGCCATCAGTGTCCGGTATGTGTCTTCACTGAAATCCTGGTGGCCAGGCGTATCCAAAATATTGATCCGTTTTCCCGCATATTCAAACTGCATAACGGAAGAAGTAACGGAAATGCCCCGCTGCTTCTCGATTTCCATCCAGTCGGAAGTCGCAAATTTCCCGGTTTTTTTACCTTTGACCGTCCCGGCAGCGCGGATGGCCCCGCCAAACAGAAGCAGCTTCTCTGTCAATGTTGTTTTCCCGGCGTCCGGGTGGGAAATAATCGCAAAAGTCCTTCTTGATAACACTTCATCTTTAAATCCTGCCATATGTCAGTTCCTTTCAATCATGTAGAGTAGGCTTGTTTTTGCATCGTTTTTTTACATCGGCCCTCACCTTCCTAATAAACAGTGCACAAATCATCCGGCCATTGGAGACTGTACATAAGCATACAACAGTTTTTCCTTATTCTCAATGGAAGAAATCTGCCGGAAAGGCCGGGTTCTTCTTGGCTTCACAGATTGCCGGATGCTTTGAGGCGCGCATCAAAAACTGCCAGATGCCTCCTGTTCCCCGTCCGGCCCCGCCCAGGGCAGAACCACGGTGAAAACAGTGCCTTCCCCGGGTTTGCTCTCTATGGAAATGTCTCCGTTATGCTCTCTTACAATCTGGTAACAAACCATTAAACCAAGCCCGTTGCCGCGCTCTTTTGTCGTATAAAAAGGCTGGCCGATTTTTTCCAATTTTTCCGGTGGGATCCCGATTCCCTCATCCCGGATCGCAACGGCTGCACGTTCCTCGGCCACCGAAAGTTCAACGGTCAGCGTTCCCCCTTCTTCCATCGCCTCCAGGCCGTTTTTGATTAAATTCACAAATACCTGCTTCATTTTTGAATCGTCACAAGAAATAAAAATGGGCTGCGATGGAAAAACCGTTTCAATTTGGATGTTTTTTCCGTACGATTGCGTTTCCATTAAAACAAGCACTTCATCAAGCAATGTTTGCAAGCAGCAAACTTTCATATCCGATGCTTTCGGCCTGCCGAGAAAAAGCAGCTCGCTTGAAATCATTTCAATCCGTTCAATTTCATTTTGCATAATATCGAGGTAATTGCCTGTATCAATTACACCAGCCTGCATCAGCTGCAAAAAGCCTTTAATTGACGTGAGCGGATTCCGGATTTCATGTGCAATGCCTGCAGCAAGTTGTCCGACCATGGACAGTTGTTCAGATGAAACAAGATAATCGTATAATTCCTTGACAACCGTCATATCCTTCGTCAGCAAATGGATATGAGGCTTTTCGCCATACTTTAAATCTTTAAAGATGGCATAAGTCGACTCCACCCATTTGTAATCTCCGTTTTTCGATTTCATCCTGTACATGAAAAGACCCATTTCTTCTTTCTCTCCATTTAGAATGCCTACCCATTTGTTGCGGTCATCGTGGTGCATCAAAGCAGAAAAAGGCCTTCCTACCCAGTCGCCGGCATCAAAACCCGTTACAGTCTGCATATCAGAGGAAATGCTTTTTAAAATACCGTCCATTCCGACAACAGCAGAAAAAAGATGAAAGCGGAGCGGGAGATCCATAAATTCATAATGTATTTTTCCGACACCCATATTTTTGCACCTGCCTATCTTTCTATCAATCCGTATTTCAAGCTTTTTTGAAATGAACTTTCATGCTCAATATATGTCTGATGAAGACCGGGCATTCCTGTGATTATGTATATATATTTCAACTATATATCTTTTTCAACAAAAATATCCATTTATTTATAAAATTTTATGTCGAATCCTCACTGTTTATCAACCGTTTCGACATGTGATACAATGAACGTATCAAGATAAAATGAGAAAAGGAAGCGATGCTATGCGTTTTGCAACCGTTGGAACAAGCTGGATTACCTCTGCTTTTATTGAAGCAGCAAAATTATCCGGAAAATTAACCCTTGAATCCGTTTACTCGCGCAAAAAAGAAAGCGCTGAACAAATGGCGGAAAAACATGGCGCACCGAATATGTTTACGGATCTTGAAGAAATGGCAAAAAACGAGAACATTGATGCTATTTATATCGCGTCACCAAATGCGCTCCATTTTGAACAAGTGCTCGTTTTTCTGAAAAACAAAAAACATGTCATTTGCGAAAAACCGATTTTTTCGAATACGGAAGAATTTAAGGAAGCTTTTCGTGTTGCCGATCAGAACGGTGTATTTTTATTTGAGGCAATCCGGAATATCCATTATCCGAATACTGCCCTTTTAAAAGAAAAATTAAAGGATGTTGGCCAAATCAGAACCGGAATTTTCCAATATGTACAATACTCTTCCCGCTACGATAAATTCCTTGCCGGTGAAGAGCCAAACGTATTCTCGCGGAATTTCTCCGGTGGGGCATTAATGGATCTTGGCGTCTACCCGCTTTCGCTTGCGGTCTGGTTATTCGGCGCACCGAAAGACAGCCGGTACTTCCCGGTCCTTTTGCGGAACGGCATTGATGGGGCTGGCACCCTTGTCCTGCAATACGAAGGGTTCAATATTACCGTGATCTGCTCAAAAATTTCCCATTCTTATATTCCGAGCGAAATCCACGGCGAAAAAGGCAGCATTATTATTGAAGGCATCTCAGAATTGGAAAAGATGAAGTTTGCCGATGTGCGGACAAAGGAGCCGGTCCTCTTCTCGCGGGAGCAGGAAGCGCAAAATATGATGTATGAAATCAATGATTTTGCCGATATCATCACGCAAAATGACAGAAAAACGTATGAAACCTTGCGCCAGTCCAGTTATGAAGTCCTTTCGGTTATTGAAAAATCGCGGAAACAAAACGGGATTGTCTTTAAAACCGACAGAAACTAAAAACCGTTCCAGGAGAAAATCTGATTCCGGATCGTACCGTGCAGTTTAAGCGCAAAAACCGGGCAATAGGCCGGTGGAAATTTGAAAACAGATGGCAGGGGCAATAAGGGAATCCCTTGTCCCTGCATTTGAAAACGGGGGCAAGCGGGATTTCCTTGTCCCCTGCCTTTGCGTTTAATACCAGAGAAAAACCGGGACGGCCGGGGGATGCCTATTCAGAAGCGTACCGTGTAGAAAGCGAGGGCAAGCGGAGCTTCTTTGCCCTACCTTTGCGTTTTAAAACCAGCGAAAGGTGAAACGGCTGGGGGAGTGCTAATTGGAGCATATTGTGCAATAAACGCATTCGCTTGTCCCCTGCCTTTGCGTTTAATACCAGAGAAAACCGGGACGGCTGGGGGATGATGATTTGGGGCGTATTGTTATTAACTCAAGTTTCGGAGTAAAAAAAGTGACATAATCCCTTATAAAATCAAGCCTGAAACTGATTTTTTTATTAAAAAGTGTAAAAAAGACACCCATTTCTTG
>JGI25331J36430_1000492_pt1 | contig 24371 bp, 25 predicted proteins | sample HigsolmetaAR206D_FD_36430 | JGI IMG/M metagenome (IMG submission 36430) | reverse complement strand
GCGTTAATAAAGCCATTTTGAAAGTCACCTTTTAGCGCCCCGATTTCATGATGGTCTTCACTCGTTTTTTCAAAATAAGCATTTTTATCCAAAACTTGTTCATCCTGAAGTATTTGCGCTGCATAGTCATTGCGTAGGAGCCGGCGGCGTTGTTGAAACTTACGGCCAATGATCACTGTCGCTTCATCATCTGCTGAAACGATTGCCTTTTTATAGTTTTCATGAAAATGCGCCTCTTTCGTTGCGACCAAACGGGTGCCAAGCTGTACCCCGGAAGCCCCCAAAGCGATCGCGGCAGCAAGCCCCCGGCCATCGGCAATACCGCCAGCGGCAATGACCGGCACCGAAACGGCATCAACGACTTGAGGAACGAGCGCCATGGTCGTGCTTTCATTCGGAGCGTTAATGCCAGCGGCTTCATAGCCTTCACAAACGATGACATCACACCCCGCGGCTTCGGCTTTTTTTGCTTGATGAACGGTCGCGGTCACACATATCACTTTTATACCGTGCTCACGAAAATACGGGATGTAGGGGGCCGGATTTCCCGCGGATAATGAAACGACTGGCACCCCGTTTTTTGCCACTTCCTCAGCCGCCTCTTTCGCCTGAGGATGAACGGAAATCGGGATGTTGACACAGCATGCTTGGTCTGTCAACTCAAGCATCGTCCGGATATTCTTTTTGACGGATTCCATTGGCAAAGTGCCGATGCCGATGGTCCCTAACCCACCTGCATTGGAGACTGCCGCGGCGAGAGACGGATCGCTGACATTGCCCATGCCGCCTTGAATAATTGGATATTTTATGCCGAGTAAATGGCACAGCGGTTGGTTCATGTTGACACTCCTAACATGTTATACTTCAATTGTGTGAATATAGAATGGGAGGCGATGGCCTGTGTTAATACCTTATCAATCTCATTTTCCACGCATTCATGAAAGCGTCTACATTGCTGAAGGCGCGAAAATCATCGGTGATGTGACGATCGGTGAAAATTCCAGCGTCTGGTTCAACACCATCATTCGCGGTGATGAAGGCCCGATTACGATCGGCAAACGCTGCAACATTCAAGATCATTGCATGATCCACCAATATGAAGCCTATCCTGTCGTGCTGGAAGACGAAGTGTCCATCGGCCATAACGTCATCCTCCACGGCGCCGTCATCCGTCGCGGGGCGTTGGTCGGCATGGGTGCCATCATCCTTGACGGCGTGGAAATCGGTGAACAAGCTTTCATTGCCGCAGGCACGCTCATACCCCCAGGTAAAAAAATCCCGCCGAGAACAATGGTCATGGGTTCACCGGGAAAAGTCATCCGCGAGCTCACTGAACGCGATCTTGAAACGTTGCGGTTGACCGTGGAAACCTATGAGAGAAAGGCACAATGGTATAAAGCCGAACAAGAAAAACGTAAAAAATAGTCCACGGATAAAATTCATTGGATTAATGGCGGCCGGCCGATTTCGTACCGGGCCGCCCTTTTACTATTGATGCGATTCTTTTTCTTCATCATCGGCTTCGATGATATACGGATGGGCCATGGCATCGTACGTTTCATTTTTCTTAGCCGTGTCATTTTCTTCCATGAAGATTTTTTCGAAAAAGCGGCTTGCCGGTTTGGCGAGCAAGCGGTAGTAATCCCTGAAAAGGTCCGCTGCCACTTCACCCAGCCATTTTTCCGGCAGCAAATCTTGAGGAAGTCCGGGGTCGACAAATAAAAATTTGCGATACTCATGAACAAGGTTGGTGCGCTCGACAAAGCATTGTTCGTCGGTCATGTTGCCTTTTTCAATTTTGCTTTTGTCTAAAATAAATTTTTCGCTATACCGTTTGATGAAGGCATCGTAGCGTTCATTAATCTCATCAATATTCCAGCAGTTTTCGACAAACTCCTGATCTTTTTTCGGGCCGCGGTTTTCCGAAACAAAAAAATTCACATGGCGGGAAATCCCGTATTTTTCAATAATATCATTGACCTGTTCTTCTAAGTCATTGGGAGTGATCCACAGCCCGCTGGAGAGCATCCCGAAACCGCTCCAGATCAGCTCCCGTCGCAATTCATCGCGAATATGCCGCTGTTCTTCAGGAATGGTATAAAGAAACAACCGCCATTTTCCGTCCCAGATTTCGGGTTTCAATTTAAAAATGCGATGGGCGGCTTCATCCATCCGCCGGACGCCTCGGTCTGTCAAACGATAATAGCTGCGGTTTCCGATTTTTCGATTCGTCACCCAGCCTTGTTTATTCATCCTAGAGATGGCCGCCCTTACGGATTGTTCATTATGGCCAAAAGCTTCGAGTAATCGAATGAGGCTTCCGATCCAAATTTCATTCCCGTAATGGCGGATGTAATCGCCATACAATGTGAAAATCATCGAACGCGTGTTTAATTGTTCCCGCATAACACTCACTCGCCAAGAAAACGGGGAGGCCGTTTTTCGTTAAATGCATTTAAAGCTTCGATGCGGTCTTTTGTCGGAATCGTCACTTCATAGGCTTTCGATTCGATCGCTAAGCCCGTTTTAAGATCGACGTTCATCCCTTTTTTGATGGCAAATTTCGCCTGTTGGACGGCGATGGGTCCGTTTTTCATGATGGCTTCGGCAAGCTGTTCGCAACTCGAAAGCAACTCAGATCTTTCGACAACGCGATTTAAAATGCCATATTCATAGGCTTCATCTGCCGAAAGCCGCTTCGCCGTTAAAATGAGCTCCAATGCCCGTGCTTCCCCGATGAGCCGCGGTAAACGCTGTGTGCCACCTGCACCTGGAATAATCGCCATGCTCGTTTCGGTCAGACCGATTTTAGCTTCTTTTACCGCTATGCGAAAATCACAGGCAAGTGCGAGCTCGAGACCGCCTCCGAAAGCATAACCGTTAATCGCCGCAATGGTCGGTTGGGGTAGGTCGGCGATTTGCTCAAAGACATCGCCGATCTTTTTGACGTTGCGGCGGACTTCTTGCTCATTCAATGTCCGTCTTTCTTTGAGATCCGCGCCGGCGCTGAAGGCTTTTTCACCAGCTCCTGTTATGATGACGCAGCGAACCTCTTTATCCGTGTGAATGCTAGAGACAACCTCTCCCAAATTTTTAAGCGTTTCGTAATTAAAACAATTCAAGACCTCGGGCCGATTTAAGGTAATATAAGCCAAATGTTGCTTCTTTTCATATAAGATCGATGCCATGTTTGTCTTCCTTTCCTTTCTTTTTCGGCTTTAACGTTCCATCGTCTGGCGGACACCCATTTGGCCATTTACCATCAGAAACGTGCCTTTAGGTTTACAGCGCTTCCACGAGGGTGGCGACACCTTGGCCAACGCCAACGCACATCGTCGCCAAACCGCGTTTAGCGCCGCGCTTTTTCATTTCGTGTAAGAGGGTCGTCATAATGCGCGCTCCGCTTGCACCAAGTGGGTGCCCAAACGCAATCGCCCCGCCGTTGACATTGACGATTTCCGGATCCAATTCTAGCTGCCGAATGCATTCCAGACTTTGGGAAGCAAACGCTTCGTTTAATTCAACAAGGTCAAGATCGGCAATGGACCAACCGGCGCGTTTTAAAGCTTTGCGCGTAGCTTCAATGGGTCCAAGTCCCATAATGGCTGGCTCTAACCCGCTAGCGGCACTGGCGACATACCTCGCGAGCGGCTTGACACCAAGTTCTTGGGCCTTTTCCGCACTCATCAAGAGTAACGCGCTCGCCCCATCATTTACACCGGAGGCATTGCCGGCTGTGATCGTGCCACCTTCAAACAGCGGTTTGAGTTTGGCGAGTTTTTCCAAGGTTGTGTCCGGCCGCGGATGTTCATCGCGGTCCACGGTGATGGTTTCACCTTTTCGCCCTTTATAGGTGACCGGGATCAATTCTTCCTGAAATCGGCCGCTTTCCATCGCTTTTTTCGCCCGCATTTGGCTCTGGTAAGCGAAAGCATCTTGTTGTTCCCGCGTCACATGAAAGCGTTGGGCGACATTCTCTGCGGTTTGTGGCATACTGTCTGTGCCGTATTTTTCCGCCAACTTTTCATTCACAAACCGCCATCCAATCGTCGTATCGAAAAGTTCGAGATTGCCGCGTGGAAAATCGACATCGGGTTTGGCCATGACAAAGGGCGCCCGGGTCATGCTTTCGGTACCGCCGGCAATATAAATATCGCCGTCGCCGACCATAATGGCTCGTGCCGCTAAGTTAATGGCGTCAAGTCCAGAGGCACACAACCGATTAACCGTGACTCCGGTAACTGTCACCGGTAGTCCAGCTAGAAGCGCTGCCATCCGACCGACATTTCGGTTTTCTTCCCCAGCGCCGTTGGCATTTCCGAGTATAACTTCTTCAATTTGATTTTCCGCAACCTGCGGATTGCGGTCAAGTAAGGCTCGGATGACTATTGCCGCCAAGTCATCCGGACGGACGTGTTTTAAAGCTCCTTTATATCGTCCAATCGGTGTGCGGACGGCATCGACTATCACAACATCTTTCATCGGAACATTCCATCCCCATTCGTCTCTATTTAGTCTTCGTCTTGCTTTTTCGTATAATCATAAACCCCGCGACCCGTTTTGCGGCCAAGGCGTCCGGCGGCTACATATTGTTCCAAGAGAGGTGCTGGGCGATATTTTTCACCCAGTTTTTCATGGAGGTAGCGCAAATTGTTCAGACGCGTATCTAAACCAACTAGGTCAGCGAGTTCAAACGGTCCCATGGGAAAATTCAGCCCGAGTTTTATCGCTTTATCGATTTCTTCCGGTGTGCCGACGCCTTCCTGAAGCATATAAAAGGCTTCGTTGCCGACTAAAGCGCTGATGCGACTTGTGACAAAACCGGGGAATTCGTTAACAATGACGGTTTCTTTCCCCATCTTTTGCGCAGCCTGCTCAACGAAGCGGGCCGTCTCATCACTCGTCTCAAGACCACGGATGATTTCGACCAATGGCATTTTATGGACGGGATTAAAAAAATGCATGGCGATGACGGCTTCGGGCCGCTTTGTAAAAGAGCCGAGTTCAGTGGGGCTCATTGTGGATGTGTTGGATGCCAAAACACATTCGGCTGGCGCGTTGCGATCGATGACCTCGAAGACCGACTTCTTGATTTCTTTTTTTTCCGGCACCGCTTCAATGACAAGTTGCGCATCGCGGACAGCCTCTTCAAGGTTCGTTGTATAAAAAAGGTTTTTCTCGGCTTGTCCGGCTTGTTCCGCCGTTACTTTTCCCCTTGCCATACCTTTTTGAAAAATCGCTTGGATTTCTTTGCGGGCACTGTCCAGGGCGGCTTCCAATACATCTACTAACTTGACGCGATAACCGCCGAGGGCACTAACATAAGCAATGCCGCGACCCATGACACCCGATCCAACCACAACAACTGTTTCAGACATGTCAACGCCTCCTGTAACCGGAAAAGGGGACAAACCGCTATAGAGCGGCGTGACCCCGTTCGCTAGGTTTATTGAAGATTAAACGGATTAAGCGGTTTTGCCCCAATGTAGGATAAAACGCTTTTTGTCTCAGTATAAAGATTCAAAGTTTCATAGCCTAACTCACGTCCGAAACCGGATTGCTTATAGCCGCCGAATGGCGTACCCGGGAAAGCTGAAAACGGCGAATTCACCATAACGACACCAGCGCGCAGGCCGTCTGCCACCCGTTTAATGAGCCCGTTATCCTTTGCCCATATGGCGGCGGCTAAACCGTATTTCGTGTCATTAGCGAGTTTGACCGCTTCTTTCTCATCCTTGAAGGTCATGACAACAACGACCGGACCGAAAATTTCTTCCTGGGCGATTTTCATGTCATTGGTGACACCAGTAATGATGGTCGGTGCATACCAATAGCCATTTTCAAAACCCGGAACTTGAACGGCTTCACCGCCTGTCACAACAGTTGCCCCGTCTTTTTTCGCTTCTTCAACGTAGCTGTGAATTTTCTCAAGCTGGCTTTGGCTGATAATCGCTCCAACATGTGTTTCTTGCGCAAATGGGTCGCCAAGTTTCAACTTTTTCGTCTTCGCAATGAATTTTTCCATGAAGGCATCGTAAATGCTCTCATGTAAAAATAAGCGAGAGCGTGCTTCACACGATTGGCCGGTGTTATAAAAGATGCCAAACAAAGATCCATCAACAGCACCATCCAAATCAGCATCCGGGAAGACGAGATTAGGCGATTTGCCGCCGAGTTCCAATGTTACCCTTTTTAATGTCTCCGACGCCTTCGCCATAATATCTTTTCCGGTTGAGGTTTCCCCGGTAAAAGCGACTTTATCCACGCCTTCATGCGTGACGAGATAGGAACCGATGGCTGCGCCAGGCCCGGTAATGACATTCACGACACCGTCCGGAACGCCTGCTTCATGACAGATCTCCGTGAGAATAATCGCTGTCAAAGGTGTGAGGCTTGCCGGTTTCAGGACGACGGAGTTACCTGTCGCAATAGCCGGGGCAATTTTCCAGGCGGCCATCATCATCGGATAATTCCAAGGGATGATCTGGCCACAGACTCCGATTGGCTCTTTTTGCGTGTAATTAAAGAACGGACCCGGCATATTGTTGACCGTCCCACCGTGTGTAACGATGGCACCGGCGTAAAACTCAAAGTCTTCGATCGCTTGCATCACTTGACCTTGGGCTGCTGCGACCGTTTTTCCGCTGTTTAAAACTTCAAGCTCCACTAACTCATTAAAACGGCTGCGCATGATGGAGGCAATTTTATTTAATACACGCGCCCGTTTGCCGACGGGGTAGCGGCGCCATTTCCCGTTGTCGAACGCCTCGCGGGCNGCTTTCACCGCGCGGTCAACGTCTTCTTTTCCAGCTTTCGGAACCTCAGCGAGCACCGCACCGGTGGCTGGATTATAAACCTTAAAGGTTTCACCGGAAAGAGCATCCGTCATCTGTCCACCGATGACCATTTGATAGCGATCACGTTTCATTTCTTTTGGGAAAACGTTTTTTTCTTGTGTTGTTTGACTCATTTCTGCCACTCCTTGTACTAAAAACCGCGATAAATTGGTTTTCGTTTTTCTAAAAAGGCGGTGATGCCTTCCTTGGCATCCTCTGTCCTTCCGGCAACATGTTGAGCGAAAGCTTCCCATTCCAGCATCTGTGCCAAATCGTTTTCAAAACTTTTTTGCATGTACCGTTTTATCAAGCCGATAGCCTTTGTCGGCATGGCGGCGAGGCGTTCCGCAAAAGCTTTTGTCGTCTCTTCCAATGCGCGAGCGGGGACGACCTTGGTGACCAACCCAAGCCGCAAAGCCTCTTCCGCCTTGATCTTTTCTCCAAAGACGGCAAGTTCCAACGCCTTGGCATAGCCAACGAGGCGCGGCAGAAAATACAGGCTTCCGGAATCAGGGACAAGCCCGATATTGATAAACGCTTGGATAAACGAAGCGTTCTCTGATGCAATCCGAAAATCGCACGCGAGCGCTAAGCTCATCCCTGCACCGGCGGCGGCACCATTGACCATGGCTACCGTCGGTTTTTCCAAGCCAACCAATCTTTGAATCAGCGGATTATACCCTTCGCGCAACGTCTCTTTCAAGTTTAATTCTCCCTGGACGTTGCCGAGGTCTTGGCCCGAGCAGAAGGCACGGCCGGAACCGGTAATAACAAGAGCGCGCACTTCTTTGTCTCTCTCCACTTGTTTTAATGCATCCGTCATTTCCTTAAGCATACCGGCCGTAAAAGCATTTAATTTATCTGGACGGTTGAGCACAATTCGGCCGACTCCGTTTTCCTTACTGTAAAGGAGCGTTTCGTACATGGCCTAACCTCCTATTTCCCTTTGAAATTCGGTCGCCTTTTCTCAATGAATGCCTTCATGCCCTCTTTTTGATCTTCCGAAGCAAAAAGCAAATAAAAGTTTTTCCGCTCCGCTTGCATCGCGTCGAAAACAGAATAGTCTACGGCTTTATTCACAGTGTCTTTAATGAGTCTTAATGCCAATGGCGCCTGTTTCAGGAGTTTTTGACTAAAAGCGAGCGTTTCCTCTAGCAAAAGTTCAGAAGGGACGATGTGATTGATGAGACCAACTGCTTTTGCATCTTCAGCCGAAAACATTTCGCCGGTCCAAAGCCATTCCAAAGCCTTGGCGCGTCCCATGGCCTTTGTTAATTTGACGGTTCCTCCCGCTCCCGGCATGACGCCGAGTTTTACTTCAGGAAAACCGAACATCGTCCCTTCGGCGGCAAAAATGATGTCACAACTCAATACGAGTTCGAATCCCCCGCCGAGCGCAAAGCCATGGACAGCTGCAAGGATCGGCTTATGAATGGTGCGAATGCGATCCCAATCGCTAAATTGATCCAGTTTCTCAAGTGTAACGGGCGTATCATACGCCATCTCGTCAATATCGGCACCAGCAGCGAAAGCTCTCCCGGCACCGCTCAAGACAATCACGCCAATATCTTGATCCTTATCAAAAGCCGTTAAGGCATCGACGATTTCAGCTACCATCTGCCGATTGAGCGCATTTAATACCTGCGGCCGATTGAGTTCGATCCGACCGATCGCACCTTCCTTCCAAACCTTCACCCATTCTTCACGCATCGACTTCTTCCCCGATCATCAGCGTCACGAGTTTTCCGGCAAAAGACATCAAATCCTTGGCAGACGCCTTTGATTCTTCCGATTTCATCGCCGCCTTCAACGACTCGTGATCGTCATAATACATTTCACATAACAAATAATACTCGCTTTCTCCCATTGGAGAGCCAACGATTTTCGTCACTTCCATCTTCCGCAAACCCGGTATCTTTTTCGTAATCGGCGTATGGACATTTTTATAATGCTCATCAAAGGCTTTCGGGTCCTCGGGTTGTTTATAAAGAGCGATTAACTTTACCATGTATACTCCTCCTCATTTTTCTTCAAAATCAAAACGAGCAACGGGTTTCATCGCTTCAAACGGATTGCGGCAACTTCGGCAATAGAGAATGCTGCGGCAGGCCGTCGGACCGAATAAATTTTCCATCGTGACCACATCAGAACCGCAATAGGGGCATTCGATCACCCATGGGTCGCCTTCGCGGTGATTGGCAGGCGGCGGGGCGATGCCGAATGCTTTTAATTGCTCCCTTCCCTCAGGGCTAATGCGGTCGGTCGTCCAAGGGGGATCAAAGGAAAAGTGAACATGCACTTCTTTTACCCCATCGAGGCCGAGCAAAGCCGAACGAACATTATTTTCAATGAGATCAAGTGCCGGACAGCCGCTGAATGTCGGAAGCAGCGTCACGTTCACCACACCTGAGGAAACGGTCACGTCTTCCAGCATCCCGAGCTCGACAATGCTGATTGTAGGAAGTTCCGGGTCTTTTACCGTCTGTAAAACTTGTAAAATTTCTTCTTTTACGGTTTGGTCACTCATTTGTCGCACCTTCGTCTTCTAGATTTACCAACCGCTTGCCTGTGAATCACTGCGATACACTTCGCTTAAAATCTTTAAAGCATGGTCGAGATCCGCGGAATGTTCGCCGTTTCGGCCATTGCCATGCGCCATTTTCGGCTCATCACTCGGCTTTTTATAATCTACCTCGCTAAATAACTTGGTGATTTCAGCTAGCCAGGTGTTTTTCAGGGCTTCTTCAGAACCGATTAAACCAAGTGCGGTCATCTCATCCCCGTATTGGCCGTAAGTCAGCACGCCGCCCATGTCCTCCCAACACCTCAGAAGCGCCTGTTCCATTCGTGCCCTCGCCTCCTCGGTGCTTTGCATGAGCTGGCGGAACCATGTTTGCCAATGCATTAAATGATAGGTTTGTTCTGTTAAAATCTTTCGCGCGGCATTGGCCAGAGGTTCATAGTTTGATTGTTTCAATGCCTCTAATTTAATTTTTTTATAGACATCATAGAAAAGATGGCGGACAACCGTAAAGGCCCAATCGTATTGCGGGGAATCTAAATACTCGCCACTACCGTTTTTAAATTCGAGCAGTACCCCGTTGCGAAACGCCGAGGCATCCCGTAAATGGGCCAAGTCATCTGCTGCGCCCATCCCCAGGTCTTCGAGCAATTTATAATAAATGACCGCATGACCCATGGTGTCTTGATTAATGGACGAAAAGGCAACGTCTTCTTCGATGTGAGGGGCAAGCCCCAACCATTCGGAGCCGCGAAAAGCATGAATAAAATCGTCATCGGCAAGTTGGAAAAGAAGTTCTGTTAACACCTCTTTATATTCCGGCGTCATCTATTTCTACCTCCTGGTCCCCGTTTTTCTCTTTAAAGGCTCGCCAACGCGCCACTAAATCCGCATAGCCTTTCGTCTCACGATAGGCTTTGTCTAGTCTGCCAAAAGCTAACCGTTCTTCTTGCGTCATTTTACGGATGTTCGATCGTTTGACGACCCAAAGATCGGCAATCGGCTCGCGTCGGAAAAAGTTTTCTTTGGCTAAAATTAGCGCCATTTCCGCATTCGGAGCAAGTAAGCTGAAGCGGTGCTCCAGCGGCATGCCGTCTTTTTTCCGGCTAAACACTTCATATTCTTCATAAAAGGTCGATTGATCTTGACTCATTCCCATCATCCTTTCCGGGAGATTCGATTAAGGGCTTACCCAAAAGTTTGCGCCGCAATCATTGGCCTTTCGTTCAATAGCAGCTAACGTTAGACCGCCGCCATGCGGTATTCAGCCAAAGCATCCCGCACCCATTGACTGTTTTCATAAGATGAACGACGAAGCGCCAGTCTTTCATCCGACTTCGGCCCATTTCCTTTAATGATTTCCTTGAATTTTTGCCAATCCGGCTCTTGATAAATCCATTCACCTTTTTCTTCGTCAAAATGGAGCGTGTCGTCCGGAACGCTTAGGCCAAGGAGTTTAATTTTAGGCACATATTTCGTTAAAAATTCTTGACGCAATTCCTCATTTGTCTTAGAGCGCAATTTATATTTCAAATTTTTATCCACATTCGTGTGACCGGTTTCCTTGCTTGACTTTGGCCCGAAGAACATGAGAAGCGGTTCCCACCAGCGGTTGAGCGCTTCTTGCAGCATGCGCCTTTGTTCTGGTGTTCCTTCGGCAAGCGATAAGACTAAGCTTTCCCCGTGTTTGGAATGGAAGGATTCTTCTTGGCAAATGCGTTTCAATGCTCTGCCATAAGGGCCATAGGAAGTTTTTAACATCATCGTTTGCGATAAAATCGCCGCCCCGTCAACTAACCAGGCGATGACTGCCGCATCTCCCCAAGTGGGTGATGGCATGTGAAAGACGTTGTGAAACTTTAAGCGCTTACTAAATAGGTCTTGCATGATGTCTTCCCGTGTCTTTCCATATGGTTTCAATAAATCTTCAGCCACGCGCAACAATAATTGCCCATGTCCCATTTCATCTTGCACTTTCGCCATGATCGCCAATTTCCGGTGTAAGGTCGGCGCTTTAGGTACCCATTCTTTCTCGGGAAACGCGCCCATGATTTCGCTAATTCCGTGCATGGTAATAAGTTTAATTAATTGCTCCCGATAATCATCTGGCATCCAGTCTTCGGCTTCGATTTTCTCGTCATTTTCAATCCGCCGCATAAAATGCTCATATTTTTCCTCGTCCGTTAAATGCGCCAAGGAAGTTACGTCACTCATGATATCACCCTCCGTTTTTAAAATATGTCATTTTTTTTACGTTATTATATTTTTGCGTCATATATAGGGTTCAAAGAAGGCGGGTAGCATTGACCCGCTAAATTTATACCGAGGCGGCTTTCCTCTTGTCGATGATTCGCACCGCTTTCCCTTCGGAACGGGGAATCGCACCTGGCGCAAGGATGTTCACCTCTATAGCGATAAAACATTGGTTCTTCAATTGCCGCTTAATATCCCGCGCAATGGTTTTGATTTTATCATGGTTGAGATCGCCACCGAGGGCATAAAAGACATCTCTATCGATTTCCACATTTAATTGAACATCATCAAGCGGTCCTTTACGGGTTAATACGAGTTGATAGTGTGGCTCGAGTTCTTCGATCTGCAATAAAACGTTTTCGATTTCTGACGGAAACACATTGATGCCGCGAATGATGAGCATATCGTCAATACGGCCTTTCACCCTTGACATTCTGACGGTTGTCCGTCCGCAGACACACGGTTCATGCGTGATCGAAGCCACGTCACCGGTCCTGTAACGAATGACAGGCATGGCTTCCTTTGTGAGACTTGTAAAAACTAATTCCCCTTCCACACCATCGGGCACATTTTCAAGCGTTTCCGGGTCAATCACTTCAACAAGGAAATGATCTTCCTGTATATGGAGGCCGTCCTGGGCTTCTGCACATTCAATGGCGACGCCGGGTCCGATGACTTCGCTTAATCCATAAATATCAACCGCTTTAATGCCAAGGCGATTTTCCAACTCATGGCGCATCTCCATTGACCATGGTTCAGCGCCGAAAATACCGTATTTCAAGCTGGATTCCTGCGGGTTCTTGCCCATCTTTTCCATCGTTTCAACGATATTTAAAATATAAGACGGCGTCCCGCAAATGACGGTCGGCTTAAAGTCCTCGATGAGCATGATTTGCCGTTCGGTGTTTCCGCCGGAGACCGGAACCGTGGCCATGCCGAGTTTTTCGGAGCCATAGTGAAGGCCTAATCCGCCGGTAAACAGCCCGTACCCATACGCATTATGCAGCACTTCCCCGGGCTTTCCGCCTGCTGCCGCGATGGCTCTTGCCACAATTTCCGCCCAATTGTCGATATCGTTTCGGGTATAACCGACAACGGTCGGCTTGCCGCTTGTTCCGGATGAGGCATGGAGTCTGACCACCTTTGACTGATCCACTGCGAATAAGCCAAAAGGATAGTTGTCCCGCAAATCTTTTTTAACGGTAAAAGGCAGTTTTTTCAGATCGTCCAAGGACTGGATGTCTTCTGGCGTTAGTCCTTTTTCCGCAAATTTTTCCCGATAGAAAGGGACGTTTTCATAGACATGCCTTACGGATTGCTGCAGTCGTTTTAACTGAAGCGCTTCCATATCTTCTCGAGGCAAAGTTTCCATTTCCCTATTAAAAATCATGCGCCGCCCTCCTTTTGTAAGCCCTTTCATTATTTACCGAAAATATAACGACATTTCATAAGGCCGTTTGGAAAGTGTGATGTTTTTAATATCATGATACAGTGTTTTACACATAACAGTCAACCTCTTTTGAATTTATGAAACATAAAGTAAATGTCGCGTGACTTTAATTGCGCCAGGAAAATGTGGCAGTTATTCTACATACCAGAAGGAAATGTGATCCCCCACTACATCTGCAAGAGAAAGCACTAGTGAAAAAAACTGTTTCCCTCTTGTGTAAATTTTCCACCAATTTATAACTCTGTGTTAATATAATTCCAAAATTATAAAGAAAAGAAAGGTGGTGTTAATTTGAGTAAAACGATTAAATTTTATCTCATCGTTGCTATTTCTTTTTTGGTATACTTTTTTATCATTAAAACCGTTTTAAGTATCTTAAATTACTATTGGTTATCTGATTCAATAGCTAATATAATATTCATTTTTTCTATTCCAATCATCGCTTTACCTTTGTCGTTAATATCCTCTGATTTACTAATAAAATTGATTAAAAAATTTAAATAAGTTTAAAAAAAGCAGCAAACTAAGTTCGCTGCTTTTTCTATATGAGTGATTCCTTTTTCCGAGTTAAAAAATAAAAAACGAAAATGCCACAAAAAACCATTAAAACATCATGCCCAAGAGATCGTCTTTTGTAATTTTTCCAAAGAATTGGCTGACGTCAATCGCTTCGAGCGCTTCTGCCACTTGCTCCCTGTCATATCGTTTCCCAACAAGGTGCTTTTCCACGACATCGATATCGCCGACGCCAAAAAAGTCACCGAAAATTTTCGCTTCCTCAATTATTCCCTTGTTGACCGAAAGCCGAACATCGACCGTTCCCGATGGAAAACGATGCTTGTGACGAACGTTAAATTTCGGCGATTTGCCGTAAACCCAATTCCAATTTCGGTAGCGTTTGTTGGCAATTTCCTCAACGCGTTTCCAGTCATCTGCCGTTAATCGGTATTCCGGAATCGGCTCCTCCCCTTCAAAGATGTACCGCAACAGCGTTTGCTTAAACTGTTTAATATCCATATCTACTTTCAGGTGCTCACGAATATTGGTTACGCGGGCGCGGACGGATTTAATCCCCTTGGATAAAAATTTTTCCGCATCAGGGTTCAAAGCACGAGCGACATTTTCCAAATTGACATCAAAAAGGAGCGTACCGTGGCTAAACATCCTGCCGCGGGTCGCAAATTGGGCGTTGCCGCTGATTTTCTTACCGTTTACGACAAGATCATTTCTTCCTTGTAGTTCGGCTTCAACCCCCATTTGCCGCAGTGCCCGCACTACAGGATCGGTAAACTTTTTGAAATTGTGAAAGCTGTTGCCATCATCTTTGGTTATAAAACTAAAGCTTAAGTCGCCTTCGTCATTATAAACCGCTCCGCCCCCGGACAAGCGCCGCGTGACCGTCACATGGTTCTTTTTCACAAAATCCATATTGATTTCTTCGACGGTGTTTTGATTTTTCCCAACAATCACGGTTGGCGACATGCTGTAAAACAATAAATACGTTTCATTGATATCAAGTTCCGTTAAAATGTATTCTTCCAAAGCGAGATTCAGCGTGGCATCCATTTCGTCATGATTATCGATGTATTTCACCAAGCCCCCTCCCTTAATAGATCAATTCTAAGAAGTCATCCATCGTGATCGGGCCAAAATAGTGTTTCAAGTCCACATCATGCAAAGCTTCGCGGATGTCTGCTCTCGTATACTTGATCCCCACTAGGCGGTTTTCAATATCGGAAACCTCACCGACCCCAAAGAAATCACCGAAAATTTTACATTGTTCGATGACCCCTTTGTCGACATCCAAGCGAATATCGATCGAACCGACCGGAAAACGTTTGGAATGCTGGATGTTAAACTTCGGCGATCTTCCATAATTCCATTCCCAGTTTTGGTATCTTTCTTTAGAGATTTCGTTAATTTTTTCCCAATCTTTCTCGGTTAAGTGATATTGTTGAATCGGCCCACCGTCAAACAATCCTTCGAGGAGGCGTTGTTTAAAGGTGTCGATGTCCATTTTTTCCTTCATATACTCCGAAATATTCGTCACACGGCTGCGAATCGATTTGATGCCTTTGGACTCGATTTTATCTTTCTTCACTTTAAGAGCTTTCACGACAGCATCAATTTCCGTGTCAAACATCAGCGTGCCATGGCTGAACATCCGGCCGCGGGTAGCGAATTGCGCATTACCGCTAATTTTTTTCCCATCAACCAAAATGTCGTTTCTTCCGGATAATTCCGCTTCGACACCCATCTTACGCAACACGTTGACGACTGGGTCGGTGAATTTTTTGAAGTTATGAAAACTATTGCCGTCATCTTTTGTGATAAAACTAAAGTTTAAATTTCCGCGGTCATGGTAGACGGCGCCACCCCCTGACAAGCGGCGGACAACGTAAATATGATTTTCTTCGATATAGTCCGTATTGATTTCTTCTATGGTGTTCTGGTTTTTGCCAATGATGATAGACGGGTCATTAATATAAAAAAGTAAGTACGTTTCCTCCGGGTCTAGGTACCTCAGGATGTATTCCTCAATGGCTAAATTGATTCGCGGATCGTGGCAGCCTTTATTATCGACAAATAACATGATGGATCCTCCTTCATTGTCCATTTCTCTTTAAATATGTCACAGATGATAAACCATCGCAACGTGCATGCTCTCTATGTTTATTGAAAACACGCTCTCGGTTTTTAAATGATCTAATGGCTTAAAAATTTTGTGAAAACCGGCTGTTTATTCCTCACATATAATAACTCGGCTTGCCAGGCCTTTTAGGCGAAGCCGATCCTTAGTGGCGCTTATACTAGCCTGAAAAATTTTTTACTTTCTTACCTGCACAAAAAAGGCCCCACCAGAAGATGGGACGGTTAACTATATTAGGTTAGTAAACATTTGATAGAAAAAGTAGACGGCCACGATCCAAATAATGATGGCTGACAATTTGTTTAAGCGATTAATCCAACGCCCTTCTTGGTCGACGTTTCCTATGAGCCGCCCACCCAAGGCTAGGCCGAAAAACCAGAGCCACGAGACAAGAATGCAGCTTAACGTGAAGACCCATTTTTCTTTTCCTATGTACGCCAAAGACCCCGTCCCGATGACACCAACGGTATCTAAGATGGCATGAGGATTGAGAAGCGANACGGATAAGGCAAAAACGACTTGTTTAAGCGGGGCNGTTTTNTTCGCTTCNTGAACNGTAGCATCGCTCTTCCAAATCTGCCAACCTATCAAAATGAGAAAGACAAACCCTATCAAAAAAATGACGGTTTTAAGCCAAGTGATGGCCATGACCGCCANGGAAACACCAAGGACGGCAAGCGCGATTAAAAGGGTATCGCAAAGAGCTGCCGTGATGACGGCTGGTAGCGCCCTTGTCAACCGATGATGAAGCGCGCCTTGATTAAACACAAACACGTTTTGCGGCCCAAGCGGTAAAATTAATCCTAAGGCGAGAACAAAACCATGGACAAAGGCCATCATCAAACCGGATCCACCCTTCATGTATTCATTTCATTCTATTTTAGCGTAATGTTGAAGTTAAAGCATTTCTTTTCTTTTAAAAAGGATTTCATTTATAATAAACGTTGCAAGTTATTGAAACATGTAGGGAGAATTTTCATGGAATTTATGACATTCCGCCGTGATGAATGGCAACAGTTATTTCAGNCGTCAATTGAAATTGAAGCGCTNTCATTAAATATTCCAAANGAAGAAGTCCATCACATCTTTCAGCCACTCGCGGAGCTGCTNCATTTTTTNGTTTTAAATAAGAAACAAACCGCGCGAGCCTTAAGCGATTTNCTCCNGAAAGACGTCGGTCACTCGCCTTTTATCATCGGTATTGCAGGAAGTGTGGCGGCAGGGAAAAGCACGACGGCTAAAGTGCTCGAAAGCCTTCTCGCTCAATATCATGAGCATCCAAAGACAGCGATTTTATCAACCGATCAATTTTTACACCCCAATCGGATATTGGAAGCGCGCGGCATCATGCATCGAAAAGGCTTCCCGGAAAGCTATGATTACGCGAATCTGCATCAAACGTTGAAAAAACTTACTAGCGGAGAAGCNCGCGTGGAAGTACCTGTTTACTCTCATGCAACGTANGACATTCTTCCCGAACCCGTCATCTTAGAAAAACCCGACATTTTATTTGTGGAAGGAATCAACGTGTTGCAAGTCGATACAGGTGAAGCGCCGATTACGGATTACTTGGACATCGCGATTTATGTGGATGCTAAAGAGGAAGATCTTTTTCAATGGTACTGGGAGAGAATTCAAGAGCTCGTGAATCGGGCCATGAATGATCCGACTTCCTATTTTCATCAGTTTAAAGATATGGAAGCGGATGCGTTACTAATGATGGCTAAAAACGTTTGGGAGTCCGTTAATTTGAAAAATCTTTATGAACATATCCTTCCGACACGCGAACGCGCGGACATTATTCTAGAAAAAGGCGCNCGGCATATGGTCCACGCGGTCCACATCAATAACCGCTTGCTTTAAGTTAAAAATAAAACCTGACTCTGCTAAGGAAGCTTGGCTCTGTCAAGCCTTTTCGGCAAAGGCAGAGCATGCGAATCCCTTTTGCTGCCTTGAAAAATGATAGATTTTCAGTTAGAAAAAGCAGACCCCACGCGGTCTGCTTTTAATATCTAACCTTTTTTCGCTTTTTTTGATTCGGTTTTGTCACCCGACTCCGGAGGAAGAAAACTCAGAGTCTCTCGCACCAACGCATTGATTTTTTGATTCACAAATTCATCACCATAAATCGCTTTGGCTTTACTGATGGCCGAGATCACGGTTTCATCAAATGTGATAATCGGTTCATCTTCCTCTAACTCATTATAGAGGTTAATNATTGTCTCCATTCCGCTATTCACACGATCGATCGCATCACTAAACGCTTGGTTTTCTCTAGTGTTGGCCTTCATTTCTCCCACCATCTTTACGTCTATTATTAATAGCATTCCCACTTCGCGGATTTTCATTATGATAACTATTTATCGTTGATGAAAAAGAAAAACCGCATCCACCCGATCTTCTTAGATTGAACTACCCCCACTTAATTTTCTAAGGAAAATTTGAAGTGAGAAATTCCTGCGTAGAGGATTCTAAATTTTTGAGCCCTAAATGGCAGATAGGACCGCTCCAAATACCATTTCGGGTTAACTCCTATTTCATAATGGCTTTTTGGATACAGGTATTGGAAAAATAGCTCCCAAATCAGGCTTATTTCCCCAGTAATTTCCATCAAAACACCATTTCAAAAAATTTTTCAGCCCAAAACGGCAGTTAGAACCACTCCAAACGCCATTTTGGATCACCCCCTACTTCAAAACGGCTTTTTGGATACAGATATTGGTAAAATCACTATCAAATCGGGCTCGTTTATAGCTAAACACCATTTCAATAAAATGTTCATCCTAAAATGGCCGATGGAGCCCATGCTAAAGGACATTTTGATCGCCCACCCCATTTATTACCGATACTATTTGAGGATGGGATCCCAATAACATGTGGAATCCGCCATAAAAATTAATCGGCAAAAATTTTTAAAAAACTTCTTGACTGGTAAAATCTATTTGTNTATAATCATCTCGTGAATGTTCGATATAAAGAACAAAAAAGAGTTTAATTGTGNGGGGCATTTTATTTTTGTTAATATGTTCGTTTTATAGAACAAATAGTAGGTGAAAACAGCATGCGCAAAAAACGTTTAACGGAAAAACGGATCTTACGGCTAAAGGTGCACTTGCTTTTAAAGCTCCTCACTATTCCAATCCTTGGGATCTTTTTAATTGGAAAACTTACTAGCCCGACGACAGCTTACTATAACAGTAAATCTAGTAAAGCATTCACGATAAAAACTGCCAAGCATTTTAGCATCGATCACGAGACAAAAAAGAAAAACAATACTGAGGAGAAAACGGATGATCATACCTCCTCCTCACCTACCGGCNAAACATCAACATCCAATCAAGGGTCTACTAATGTTAATCCATCACAAAATCAGGATGCACCTCAAAATGAAAACGCTGATGCCAGCCAACCCGAAGAAAAAGATGATGCATCGAGTGAAACAACAAAAGATGATGCATCGAGTGAAACAACACCTGAAACATCCAAAGAAACGAACACGACTCAAACGGAAAACAATCATCCAAGCGATAATTCAAAAGATGGAGCAGAGGATGCCAAAACCAACGAACCACCTGCAGCCAATCAGCCTTAAATGCTTGGAAGTTCCATTGAAGGGATCGATATTATGAAACAGTTAAAAATCATCAAATGGTTGAACAGAGGCGTTACCGCCCTTTTGGCTGTATTACTCATTTTAATGGTTTACATCGCCATTTCCGCAAAAATTTCGGGCGGGGAACCTAAAATCTTCGGTTATGAACTGAAAACCGTTTTATCGGGTTCCATGGAACCAACATTTAAAACTGGATCCATCATCGCCGTAAAACCCATTAAAGATGCCACACATTTGAAAAAAGGTGACATTATTTCTTTTAAAGTAGATCAAGACACACTCATCACTCACCGAATCTACAAAGTTATCGGATCCGGCAAGAATATTAAATATGTGACGAAAGGTGACAACAACCGTACGCCTGATCTTGATGCCGTTCAGCCGCAAAACATTGAAGCCATTTATACAGGAGTGACCATTCCTTACCTTGGTTATGTGATGAATTTTACACACTCTAAAATCGGTTTTTCGATCCTGCTTTTTGCGGTTGGAATTCTATTAATCATCTATTCTGCCATCACTATATGGAAAGCCTTTAAAGAACTTACCCCGCCAACGGGTAAAACGCCACCTAAGCCAAACCATGAAAATGTAACATCCGTTAGCCAGTCTTCGTTGAACCCTTGAGATAGACTCGAAGCCACAGGGGCAAANCCCTTATGAGTCCGTCTCGGTTCATATATAAAAATAATGCCCAAATAAGGGTAAGAGGAGGAAAAGAAATGGGGATTAAAGCAAAATTAAGCATGGGGGTTGCTTGTGCGGCACTCGGCTTATCACTCATCGGAGGGGGGACATACGCATATTTCCACGATGCCGTGGAAACCAACAACACATTTGCAGCAGGCACATTGGATCTTTCGGTGAAACCTTCGACAATCATTGATGTCAACAATTTAAAGCCTGGGGATTGGATGAACCGGACCTTTGTCCTTAAGAATGAAGGTTCACTCCCCATCAAGTCCGTTAATTTACTCACGGATTATACCGTTATTGACGCAAAAGGCGACAATACGGAAGATATGGGTAAATACATTCGTGTGAACTTCCTTAAAAACCTTGATAAGGACGGTATCCTTGACGGTGACGAAAATGTCATCGCTTCCGCCACCTTGGATGAACTAAAAGGTGAAGCGCCGGATGCGGTTAAAAACTACTTAAGGAACATTCTCCATCTCTTAGACGGTGAAGACAGCGGCCTAAAGGTTGGAGATTCGGATAAAATGTATGTCCAATTCGAATTCGTGGATAACCACAAAGATCAAAACCAATTCCAAGGCGATTCCGTCAAGCTCAAATGGACATTCGATGCTCAACAAACTGAAGGAGAAGCTCGTTAATACACAAAAAAATAAAGGTGGGTCTCTCCCACCTTTATTTTTTCTAAAATTATCCCGTTACCTTTAAAAGGAGTAGCGAAAAATGAACAATACAAAATGGTTGTTATTTTGTATACCCGTTCTTCTGATTTTTCTCGGAATAAGCGTAGCGAAGGCCGATTCAAATGAAAAAGACTATGACTTTACGGTTTCCCCCAGTAAATCGCTTTTTAACATCACCAATTTCAAACCAGGAGATTGGGCTGAAAGAGAATTAACGCTTGATAATAATGGTACGAAGGATCTTCAATATGAAATAAAAATGAAACATCCCTCTGGTGAGGATCGCCTTTTTCGTCAACTTCTGCTAAAAGTTGAAAACGNGTCACAAGTCCTTTTTGACGGCAAACTGAAGGATTTTAAAGGCGTCGACGCTCAACAATTAAAAAGTGGCGCCCANGACAACATCAAGTTTACTGTTAAGATGCCCGAAGAACTCGGAAATGAATATCAAGGAACGACAACGCAATTTGATCTATTAATATATGTTGATGGTGACCTTACAGGTATCGTCGGCAACGGCTTTTCCGGTGGTCGCTTACCGAATACCGGACTCAATGATCCTTTTTATTTCCTCCTTGCGGGAACCGGTTTGATTACGGCAGGCACATTTTTGTTGTTGTTTAAGAAATTAAAAGGAGCGAGAGTACAGGGATAAAGTTTACCCTAAAATGGCAGTAAATAGACAAAATTTTTAAGATGTCTCAAAAAATTGATCCACGCAATAGCTGTAGACCAAAAGACGAATGGCGACATGACCAACAGACAGATAAGTTTTCGGTTACGAAAGTGCATAAGAATGTGCCATGTTGACATACGTTTCGCTGTGCCAACCATCCAAGAGTCCTGGAAGGGATGCACCATCCTTTTGGCTTTAAAGGCACATGTTTTTTATTTGCTGCCCCAACTCCAGCCGCTTTTGGCCAGAGCCAATTTCCCTTTGTATACCGTCGCTGCTTCCTTTAAAAGATTTTCGTGATCGCCATAATGCGGCAAATGCGTGAGCAAACATTCTTTGACATGAGCTTCTTCAGCAAGTCGCCCGACATCCAATGAATTCAANTGGCCCATCGGCTTGCCGTCNGTTTCTNTGTACAGACTGCATTCCGCAACTAACAGGTCCGCGTCTTTGGCAAAGGGAATAAGTTCCGGAATAAAGCTGGTATCTGCCGTATACACGATTGTCTTACCACCGCTTGTAAACCGCATGGCCGCACAGGGAGCAGGGTGGACGGTTTGTAAAAAGTCGATTTGAAAAGGCCCCATCTGTAAAGATTCGTCGATTCGGTAGGGAACCCCGACCGTCGCTTCTTCGTACGTGAGAGACTGAAATTTATCCGGCTCCAGCTGGTGACCGTATATGGGGAGCGTTCCCGATGGTGTGCCGATGTATTTTTCCACATGTTTCGCGTATTGGAGTACACCAATATCCGCGACATGGTCATGGTGGTAATGCGAGAGAATGACCGCATTCAGCTTCGATAGCTCACAATACTTTGGGAGTTGGGCCAATACNCCGCTTCCACAGTCTACTAAAAGCCGAAAATCCCCTTCTTCAAGAAGGTAGCTCGAGGTCGCTTCCCCGATTTCCGGATGACCACCCCAAAAACCAACAACGGTCCATTTCATCCCATCACATCCCTTTCTTTTTTACGTTGCCAATGTATTCAGCACATCTTTGGCAGCTTGCATGCCTTGGCGAATGCAATCGGGAATACCGATGCCGTCATATGAAGCACCCGCAAGATAAACCCCAGGATATTCTTTGGCGAGCCTTTGGCGGATTTCGTGCAGCCATTTTTTATGACCGACAGGATATTGCGGCATCGCTTCCGGCCAGCGCGAAACGAGAGCAAAATCAGGGTCGCTCAGAATATCAACAGTGCCCTGCATATCTTTTAAGGCGATCGAAACTAATTCATCATCGGACTTCTCGATGATACGGTCATCGCCGGCTTTTCCTACATAACAGCGAATGAGCGCCTTACCCTCTGGTGCAGCATGCCCCCATTTCAAGTGCGTCCATGTGGCCGCTGTTATCGTCTTGGGTTCACGGCGCGAGACGACAAAGCCTGTGCCTTCCTTATGCATCCGCACCGCCTTTTCCGGAAAAGCCATCGCAATCGTTGCAACGGATGTGCTTGGGGCTTGCGTTTTTCTTTGTAAAAAGTCAGCCTCACTGAGTAACGCTTCTGTCACTTGGTGCGGAACGGCAAAAATGATTTGATCAAAAGCCCATGAACCTCCGTCNCTTTCAATCGTATAATCTGCCTCGTTCCGGTGCACTTTATGAACCTTTTCACCGACCCGAACNTCAACGACCTCCGGTAGAAAAGCGGCTTTCAGCGCATCGACAATCGTTTCAAGCCCTGTCGAAAGCGTCGCAAACTGACTCGTTTTCTTTCGCGGCGCTTGGTTTTGCAGTCCAAGCATGAGGCTTCCTGCGCGTCTTTCCACCTCAATAAAGTGAGGCAGCGCCATCTTTAGACTTAATTGGTAAATATCTCCGGCATATATACCTGATAGGAGCGGACTGATAATATGATCGACCACTTCTTGCCCGAGACGGCGTTCGAAAAACTCACCGACTGACATGTCGTCAAAATCGGGAAGCGGCGGAATGAATAAATCATTTAGCGCGCGGGCTTTACCGTCCATGGTTAAAAGGCCGGTGTCAAGGAGCGGTTTGATGCGCGTTGGTACGCCCATCACCGAGCCTTCAGGAATCATATGGAGAGTATCATCTTTTAAAATATACGACGTTCCCGTTTGATTCGAAATGAGCCCTTCACTTAAATGAAGCGCTTCGATCAGTTCTAAAACTTCCACTTTTCGTTTTAAAAATGAGTCCGGCCCGCGCTCTATGACAAACCCTTCTCTTCGTTCCGTGCGGATTTTGCCGCCCAAGCGCTCGTCGCTTTCAAAAAGCGTAACCTGAAACTCTTCCTTGGTCTCCATTACATGCTTTTGAATGTAAAAGGCAGCCGTCAATCCGGTGATGCCGCCTCCGATAATGGCCACTTTTTTCATGAAACTCGCTTCCTTCTCAAAGCTTTTTCTGTTCCGATTCGCTTTTCCTTCCCTACAGCAATCGTCGATGCCCTTCCAGCAAAAAATGCGGCTTCCACGTTCNTCTAANCTGTATCAAANGATGGTGCAATCCCGATTCTTAAAGGACTTTTAAGACCACATCGGTTAAGACATGGATAAATTCCGGATCGGCATTAGGCATCGGCGGCCGGTGGTATTGCACCCCAAGTTCATCACAGACTACTTTACACTCAAAATCATTATCATATAAAACTTCCAAATGCTCAGCGACAAAACCGACGGGACAATAGATGAAATGCTTATAGCCTTTTTCTTTAAACAGATCGCGCGTCAAATCTTGGACATCCGGTCCGATCCACGGGTCCCGGGTTTGTCCGGCGCTTTGCCAGCCGACTGCAAAGTGTGGAACTTTTGCTGCTTCAGCGATTAGCTTAGCGGTTTCTTGCAATTGGTTCGGATAAGGATCGCCATAAGCGATAATTTTCTCTGGCAAACTGTGAGCGGAAAAAATCACGACCGCATCATGTTCGCTTTCAGGGATCGCCCGAAATTCCTCTTGGACGCGTTTCGCCCACCATTGGATGAAACCTGGCTCATCATACCAGCTCTCGATGGGAA
>JGI25331J36430_1000483_pt1 | contig 24545 bp, 30 predicted proteins | sample HigsolmetaAR206D_FD_36430 | JGI IMG/M metagenome (IMG submission 36430) | reverse complement strand
CTCTCAGTAAAGATGTTTGATAAAAGCTCAAAAAGAATTTGACGTTTCGTTTTGTCCAGTTTTCAAGGAACAATCTTTGCTGTTCTTAACAGCGACTCAATTATTATACCAAAATATCAATTCGCTGTCAACATCTTTTTTTAAACCCGTTTTTTAATCATCTAACGGGCCAGCTCATATATCATATCACTTATTCGTAACTTAAGTCAATATGATAGAGCAAGGTAATGTTTTCCATCTTTTTTTAGATCCCTGCTCCATAATATAATGAAGAAACAGGGATCTATGCTGCGAGTTAAGATGGCGGAACGGCATTGAACTTCCTCAGTTACATACGTACCGGTCATTTTCAGGGAACCGCAGTACTCCTTCGTATGTTTACATTGGAGAAAGCTGTCACAGCTGCCGCTTCTTTTATCCATTCCCTTTTTTCATCCATAATTTTCGGAATGCTTTTTGCCAGTCGCCGGCAAGTGCCTTTACACTTAAAATTTCTTCTATCGCATCAAAATTTGTTCTATCATGGTATCTGATTTTATTGATATGCAGAATGGAAAGCTGTTTTTCCCCTTTTTCAAGCAGGATAAAGCTGTCATTTTTCCGGACAAAGCCTTCCTCAAGCACACGCATATAGAAGCCGGACCAACCGGTTTCAACAATGTCGGCAGGAAAACTGTCCAATCCATGTTTCGCAGCAATTTTATAACAAGGCTCCCGCGGCTGTGATACCTGCACAATCGCTTCCCCCATTTGAAAAACATCACCGATATGGATATCTGCTTCCGAGCATCCCGAGAGCGTAATATTTTCGCCAAATGCCCCCGGCTCAAAAGTTCGGTTAAATTTCTCCCCCCATACTGGAAAATGATCACCAACATACACGCAAACTGCTTTATCCGCTCCGCCATGATGAACAAGGTCCGCCTGCTTGTCCCCTTCAAAATTTTCTTTTGCCAGATATACCGGGCCCTCCTGCGGTATTTTAAAAATGCCGCTCTGCACCACTTTCTGTTTATAGGTAAGCGCCTTTGGTTTGCCTGTATTTACCGAAACAACAACACCGTCCGCCATCACGTTCGCTCCTTCCCCAAATTGCTATCTAAATTTTACCATCCTTTGCGTAAATTTTGAAAAACATTTTAAGAAAATCCCGCGGGTCTCCCGTTCAGCTTTCCGAATTCGCTGTTTTCAATCCTTTTGCAGAAAGGTTTCTAAAATTTTTATCGCTTCATTATTTTATCAGAATGTTTGTTTGTATTTTATCACAAGAACAAACGTTTTATCAACCAAGATATTGAAAAATTCTCGCAAAAAATTCACCGCCATTCAGCCTGCTTGGCACCAAAAAAGCCAGGCTCCTACACCCGGCTTATCTTGATTCCATTTTTAAACTGTCAAAAGGCGCAGGGGGGTTTACGCCTTCATTATAAAGTGAGTTCCCTTTTCAACAGGGCAGCTGCCGCTTCCGCATCTTCCGCGCCTGCAATGGCAGAAATGACGGAAACGCCGTCTGCCCCTGCTTCTATGACGCTTTTTGCATTGCCCGGCCCTATGCCGCCAATTCCGACAATTGGAATCCGGATGCCATTTTGGCGGATTTCGCGAATGACGGTTGTCCCTTTCGCCGCTTTCGCATCTTCTTTCGATTTCGTCGGAAAAATGGGGCCAACGCCAAGATAATCCGCGCCTCCGTTTGCTGCCTGCCTGGCTTCCTCCAACGTATAGGCCGAGACGCCAATAATCTTATCCCCCAACTTTTCCCGTACGGATGCCAGCGGTTCATCTTCCTGCCCGACATGCACACCGTCAGCATCCAGTTCCAAAGCAAGTGCAATGTCATCATTTACAAGAAAAGGAATCCCATTTTTTTGGCATATCCACTTCAATTTTTCACCAAGCACTTTCTTTTCTTCGCCTTTTCGTGCACCTTTTCCTTTTTCGCGGAATTGAAAAAGGGTGACGCCGCCTCTGATGGCATTTTCCAGCACTTGTTCCGGCGGCAGCGTGCAGTTCGGGCTGCCCATAATAAAATACAGTTTCAATGCGTCACGCAAATGTTCGCCTGTCATCGGTTATTCATTCTCCTTTTTTGGTAGGCCCAATGGTTCGTCGGCCCGTGCCCATGTCCAATTTGAATGCCGTCTTCGATCGCCGCGGTAATGAATGCTTTTGCTGTCGACACAGCAGCAAATATATCCGCGCCTTTTGCCAATTCTGCCGTAATCGCCGAAGAAAACGTACAGCCGGTGCCGTGCGTATTTTTAGTTACGTATCTTTTCGCTGTATATTCGTAAAAGTTCGCCCCGTCAAAAAGCAAGTCGCTCGAAACTGGGGAAGACTCATGATGTCCGCCTTTAATGAGACAATACCGGGGACCGCAATCCGCAATGATGCGTGCCGCTTCCTTCATATCATCAGTATTTCGGATGGGCATTCCTGCCAGTTTCTCCGCTTCCGGAAGATTCGGCGTCACAATGAAGGCGAGCGGAAGCAGCTGGCTTTTTAAGGCTTTAACCGCTTCCTTTTGCAAAAGGGTTTCCCCGCCCTTTGCAATGATCACCGGGTCTACAACGAGTTTTTCCCAGTGGTAGGCTTTGATTTTTTCCGCGACCACTTCGATGATGCCGGAATCAAACAACATGCCGGTTTTTAGTGCATCTGTCCCCATATCTTCGGCAATGGACGCCAATTGGCGGGAGACTGCTTCGGGACCAAGCGGAAATACCCCCTGGACCCCGCGTGTATTTTGTGCCGTCACCGCGGTAATCACGGACATGCCGTATACTTCTAATTCCTGAAATGTTTTCAAGTCCGCCTGGATGCCGGCACCGCCCCCGGAATCAGAACCGGCAATCGTGAGTGCTTTTTTCATGATGTTCACCCTTCTTTCTTTTCAAAAGAGGCATATTTTTGGATTTCTTCAGCTCCTATTTCTGCCAGCTGGTCTAAAAACGCCATTTGAAAACTGCCCGGCAAATCCCCGCCTGTTTTTTCTCTTGCGATTTCCGCAGCAGCGCCGTAAATCGCAAGCGCCGAAACAGATGCCTGGACCGGATCTTTCTCAACAGCGAGAAAAGCGCCGCAAACCGCGGACAAAAGGCAGCCTGTCCCGGTGACTTTTGTTAAAAGCGGGTGGCCGTTATGTACGAGATAAAGGTTTGTACCGTTTGACACCGCATCCGTCTTGCCACTTACCACGATCGTAGTATGAAGCGTTTTTGCCGCTTTTAAAGCGAGTTCGCCCGTATCCAGGCCGGTATCTCCTGCATCGACGCCTTTTACTTTGGCATCTATTCCGATCAGATTGGCGATTTCTCCGGCATTTCCCCTGATGGATGTGAAGCGGATTTCTTTCAGCAATTTTTTTGCCGTTTCTGTCCGGTAACGGGTTGAACCGGCAGCTACCGGATCAAGGACGACCGGAACGCCATTTTCATTTGCAGACTTTCCCGCCAAAATCATTGCTTCGACGGCTTTTTCGTTCAAAGTGCCGATATTTAACACGACCGCATTTGCCGCTTTCGCCATATCGGCAACTTCTTCCACCGCATCGGCCATTACCGGAGATGCGCCAAGTGCCAACAGCCCGTTTGCTGTAAAATTAGCCACCACAATATTCGTGATATTATGGATAAGCGGATTGGCTTCCCTGATTTTTTCAAGCAGTTCAATTGGTTTTTCTTTTTCCATTTCCATTCCCTCCTTCAATAAAGTACAATTGTCTCTCATTTACTCGCGTATTCTCCAAATTTCACAGGCATTTGATTTACACCTAATCGTTGTCATACCTCTAAATGGGGATTTTCTTGCAGGGTAAGGTCCATCCGCCTAATCCATTACAAGTCCGCCGTCAACGACGAGATTTTGTCCGGTTACCGCCCTCGCCCATGGCGATGCAAAAAACAACACGGCATCCGCAACGTCTTCCGGTTCTGTCACCTTTTGCAGCGGAGTAGTTTCCTGAATCAATTGAAAAACCGCTTCAGATGTGGCTGCACTTGCATCCGTCGTTTTCAGAAGGCCGCCGGATACCATATTAACGGTAATGCCATATTGCCCCAGATCTTTCGCCATGCTCCGGGTGAAGCCGAGGAGCGCTGCCTTGCTCGTATTGTAATCATGGTAGGCGACAACCGGATTTTGAAACAGGTTTGTGCCAATATTGATCACCCTGCCGAAATGCAGCCGTTTCATTTCCGCAAGGCCGGCCTGTATGGTATTTAATGCGCCGCGAACCGCACCTTCCATCTGCAAGCTGTATTCCTCCCACGAAATTCGGGAAGCATCGTGCCGGGATTCCGGATCAAAGCGGAAATGCACGAGGGCATTATTTACAATTGTCGTGACAGGCCTGGAAAAATAAGCTTCGGCCTGCCGGAACATCTTTCTTACCTGCGCCGGATCCCTTACATCCGCCTTCAGGGCAACCGCTTTTTCTCCTAAAATATTCTGAAGATCCTTTGCCTTCCCCTCACTCTCAAAATAGTTGATGACAACGCCCGCCCCTTCTCTTGCAAAAGCTTTTACAACTGCTTTGCCTAACCCCCTGCTTCCGCCTGTGACGACAACCACCTGCTCATCCAGTTTCATTTGTCCCACCCCTTCCCATGCAAAAAAGCCAGGCCCGAAAAGACCTGACTTCATCAGCAAGAAATTTTTTTACAAATTCCTACTTTCCTACGCCGGTATGATCCGGATCAGGTCCAAAGGGTTGAAAAACGCCGGTTTTTCTCTCAGCCCGCCAAATCCGGGCACCCCTAGTAGTTTGAAAGATTTACTTTTTTCAATTATAGCTTTTCTATTATGCTTTGTAAAGCTTAATGAAAATCACCGGCAGGGGTTATATTATGTGAATTTAGCTTTGTAATCTTTCTCCATCTTCATCTCTTAATACCCAATGGGCAATTGGTCCATGTCCATGCCCAATTCCCGGGCTCTCAGAGATTGCTCTTGTCAATAATTTTTTAGCTGTTTTTACGCTGTCTTCTAAGGGATGGCCCTTCGCCAACTCAGCTGTAATCAATGAAGACAATGTACAACCAGTTCCATGAGTGTGAACGGTATCAATGCGTTTGGATTCGAGCCATATTGTCTGCTCCCTCGTCACCAGACAATCACGAACAGTTTCTGATGTAACCAGATCATGTCCGCCCTTTAACAGCACAGCACCTGCCCCTCTTTTGAGAATCAGTCGTGCTGCGTGCTCCCGGTCCTGATCAGTACGTATCGTCATTTCTGACAGAACTTCCGCCTCCGGTGTATTCGGTGTAATGACATCAGCAACCGGAACCAATTTCTTTTTAATCGTCGCAATTGCTTCAGGAGCAACGAGATGTGTCCCACCTTTTGCAATCATGACCGGATCCACAACCAGCGGCCTCCATTTAAATCGTTTAATTCCGTCAACAACAGCTTCTATGCGTTCTGCATCAAACAGCATACCCGTTTTTAAAGCTGCAATTGAAAAGTCGTCCGCAATGGATTCCATTTGACGGACAATGCTGTCAACCGGCATTGGAAAAATTCCCTGAACTCCTTTTGTATTTTGCGCTGTCACGGCAACGATTACAGACATGCCGTAGACACCCCTCTCTTCAAAAGTTTTCAGGTCGGCCTGAATACCTGCACCGCCACCGCTGTCAGTTCCTGCAATTGTTAATACCTGTGGTCTCATCTAATATACACCTCTTCTAAAATGATCATAGTATTATTTTTTTCTGCATTTGACAGATTGGATCCCATCCATTTGTTATAATGTTTTTGAAAATAACTTATCAGCCTGCTGCATGATTCTTGTATATGCCACTGCTTCTAACCTTTGAAAATTGATCCCTATGAAGAAGTCTCATAAGGAAATAATAAAGGACTGCCGTAATAATCAGACTAATAAATGACGAACCAATTGGCCAAGCTTGAAAATAGCTGACTTCATAGAGAGCAAAACCAACCACAAAAGCGACGAAAGCTACCAGATTAACACCGCCCCGGTACCAGTACGATCCTTCTGGTTTAGTCAAGTCTGCTAGCTTCAGGTGTTTACGGATTAAAAAATAATCAACCAATACGATGCTTTCAATGGGAATAAAGACAGCACCAAGGATTAATAAAAAGCTTTGATATTTATCAATTGGAAACACCAGCGAAATCAGTGTGCCTGACACTCCTGCAATGAATACAAGACGCCTCTCCGAAAACTTTGGAAATAAATTGCTTGCAGAAACACCTGCTGAAAAAACATCTAGAAAAGCTGTCGTTACAGTGGAAAAAAAAATAATAAGCAGACCTGGGATACCCAAGCCCAGTGCACCCATGATTGGAATTGGGCTTGCATTCCAAAGGCCAGTAGCAATGGTACAAAGCAAGCCAACAAAGTACATCCAGATGCTGGATAGCGCATAACCCCAATATGTAGCGTGTGCGGCCCCGTTAATATTCCTTGCATACCGGGAATAGTCTGCAACCAAAGGAACCCAGGAAAGGCACATGCCGATCACATAATCTAATCCGAGAGAGAAAGTAAGATGACCTTTAGGTTTCTTGTCCATTAAGTCTGCAACATTTACTGTTGACAAAACAGCATAGGTCATGATGATGGATAAAATCAATGTTGCACCAACTGTAAATATCTGAAACCATTTTAAATGATTGTGTTTCAAAAGCGCGTTAACCGTTGTGATCAAACCAATCAAGATAATCCAAAAATCTCGGTTCCCAAGAATTCCTGCAAATTTTAAAGATACACAGGCTTCAGCTGCCATCAGAATCATCACAGCTGTCCAGCCAATTAACTGCAGCGCATTGCACAAGCTCGGAAAAAAAGAACCTCTAATCCCAAATGAAGCACGGGTAGCAATCATACCTGATACTCCCTCTCTTGTTCCAATGCGGGACATGAAATACATAGGAACTGACCCGACAAGCATGCCAACGATAATCGTCAGTAATCCATTCGTCAAACCAAGACTTGCCAGTGTATTTCCTGAAAAAATAGCAGCCAGTCCTAATCCTGCTCCGATCCATAACAGTGCAATCTGCAACGAAGCAATTTGCTGTTCCTTTTTTGGCACTACTTCTAATGAGTATGGGACTTTTAATTTCTCATTCGATTCCATTGAAAACGACCTTTCACATTTTTTGATAACGAAATATATTGTTAAAACAATTGGTTTGGTAATTACATTTTTACGACCAAAAGAATGACGGTATATCTTTTCTGGACGGTCTTGTTTAGGTCTTGCTGAATTTTGGTTTTTTATCCGAAATTTTGCATCAATGGTTACCAACAATAGAAGGATTTGTAATAATAAGTTGTTTTTGCTTTCTTCTATCCGTTAAATTCTTGCCAAGTCTGGATCCCTTGTCTATTCTGCAAGCCCTATTTATTATTGTTCTAAGTATTTTGGAATTACTTGTTTAGCTGAATCAAGCCATTCACGTACATCCGGTCCGGTTTTAAATAACCTGTTATGAGGATTAGAAGCAATCTTCAGTAATTTTTGATATACAGGATATTCAGCTCCAAGGGACTGGTAGACAGAATATCTCGCTGGCAAAAGATATTGCGGAGATTGACTCTTGTCGCTAGGTTTGCTTGCTTGAATCATAGTGTCGCTAGAAGCTATTATATTTGCCAGATCAAGTGCTAATTTCTTTTTTTTAGCGTTATTTTTTAAATGAGAATTCACACCAACAACATCTCCATAAAAGAGAGGAATATCTCGGCTACTTGAAAGTGATACGGGTTTAAAATTGATTTGATTAACATAGTTTGGCATGGCACTCATGGCTTCCGAATAACCAATAAATGCACGACCATTCCCGTTTTCAAACCATTTTGCCCTTATATAAGCATCGTCGTTATCAGGCCAAAAGTTAGCTTGTTCATTTCCCGCCATTGCTTGTAACATCTTTAAACTGGTTACAGCATTAGAATTTATCTTATTCAAATCAGGCAAAACATCATAATCTGTGTATTTGTGATTCAAATCAATTAATGCTTCTAAGTACATGCATGCTTTTGTTGTTCCACCTGACATATCTATAAGCAAACCCTCTTTATATGGTGGGATTATATCAGCAGTTTGCCTTTGACCAATTATGTTATAAAGTTGTGGTATGTTTTTGACATTTTTTAAAGACTTATCACTTTTTCTCGTATATAGTAAATTTGTACATAGAATTTGAGGTATTGCATAAATCTTATTATGGTATGTTGTTCCGTCCAAAGCAAACTTCAAAATATCCCTTTTGTTTCTAATTTGACTTGACGGGATTGAAAGCAAATAATTTTGTTGAATAAAATAGGACATATAAATTGCATCAAACACAAAAACATCTAAATTTTTTGGAGGATCCGAGTCATAACTATCCCAATTAACAAAGTTTAATTGCACATTTGGATGACTCTGTGACCATTTTTCCAAAACAGCTTTCTCAAATCGTTGAATATCTGGAACATAACCATATAAAGCCACATTTAATGTTGTTTTTTTTGGACGTATACTAGCATGGCTACTAACTCCCAGTAAGTTAAACGCTAGGATTACAACGATAAAAAATGATAGAATTCTAAAGTAATTACCTTTTCTTTTCACGACTTTCTAACCCCCGTTCATAAGCGTTTTATTTTAGTCCACTATTAATTTCATCTAATGCTTTCCTTATATAATTTAAATGTTTTTTAAAGCTTCCTAATATAAATCATATACATCATAAGCTATTCTGGCTTTACAGAATCAACGATCATAAAGGGAGAGTAAGTTTTTTCATTTCCCCAAGAATTGAAATTGTATCTTTTTTCATATCTCTTAAGTTCCTCCCTTGACAAATTTGACAAAACAGGTTCAGAAAATCTAATTTTTTTGAAACCCGTAGTACTAAGTAATTCATGATAAAATTCTTTTGACCAATAAAAATCATTCAAGATTAAATCAGAGCAATTCGGAATGTGCAGAATTTGTTGCTTAGGATCTCCATTTTTATATTTTTTCCCTTTTTCACCATTCTTAAATGTCGTAAACTGCACACCTAAAATTTCTGGATTTGAATCAAGGATAGCGAACAAACCACTAGGCCTCAACACTCTATATATTTCGTGGACCATCCTATAGATTCTATCAGCATTTGCGTTATTAATAATTACAAAACACATTATCGCGCAATCTATCGATTGCGATGGTAAGAAGTCCAAGCTATCATTTTTAATTAATTTATAATCTATTTGTGCATTTTTGTGTTGATCATTTGCTATCTTAAGCATCTTTTCGGACTCATCAACCGCAATAATATGATACTTGTCGTTTATCTGAGACAATCTTTCCGCAACTTTGCCTGGACCACATCCAAAATCTATAATGTTAACTATGTTTGAAACTGAACCAATACGTTTGAATATAAAATTGTATCCCAAGATTTCTTCAAGCATGTCATTGTAGGAGTTAAATTTTTTTGAAACATCATCTGTCTTCCAAGAAGTTCCAGTTATCATTTTTATTTCCTCCTCTTAAATTTAATTATTGTTTGTTAAATGAATCAGAACATGATTTGCAACCATTTTCCAGTGCAAAAGTTTCCCATTTATTTATTTTAAATCCAACAAAACGGTTCTAGTTATAACATGAAGGTTATTTAAAAAGCTATTATTTTTGATCATTCAAGAATTCCTAAATAGTCGGTGCCATTTACATTTTATTAAATACCTATAAATTGTAGGAAGGGTATCATATAGTTCTTTATTGATTTGATCTTGATAGTATATTTCCTGGTACAATGCAAATAAAGTTATCACTTGTTTCCAATAAATATCAATTTTTATATCACTAATATCACGAACAGTTAATCTAATTTTCTTAGTCCTTAATCTTTCTTCATAATCACAAACAACTTTAAGATCGGCCCAATTGTTTTTACATGGCATCTTCGGAAAATGCTGTACTGATTCAGGAACAGTTTTATCGTCACCCTGCAAAACCCGTTCAACTAAGTCATTATCAGGCTGATACACATGAATGCTTGATACATTGTGGTAATATTCGCCCATTTGAATACCTAATTGAGTTGTCAAAAATTCTTGAATAAATGTGAAAGAAAATACGTCACTTACAATTCCTCTGTACGCATCGTTCGCTCGCATGAATGTAGACATGTAAAGTTTGTTGCTCCTAATAAAAAAATGAAATCCTATAGTGCACGACACATCTATATTTGTTAAATCTAGAATCTCATTGGCATCAAAAATTTGAATCCATGCTCGCTTGCTATCTCTGTCTTCTTTAAATATATTGATGATTCTATTCCATTGATTAATGTTCTCTTTACCATAAGAAAATATTTTTGGTCCATATGCTGTGCCTTTAAGCACTCTTCCATCTTCAGAGTATCTTTTCATGTTTTTTGCGTAATATTCAATAAAAGATAGTTTATTACTCCCTGATAAATACCAAAGCGCTTCTGCAAAATTAAATATAATATTTGTCTTTCTCGAAGAAAGATAGCAAATTCTGTTAATGGGATCTCCAATTGTAAAATGATAATTCAATATTTCTCTACTTTCATGTCCTCTTGGTGCGTTATAAAATTGAGGTGTGTTATAGACTTCTTTAAGTGTATTCAAATATGCGTCATGAAAATTATTGTAGATCAATTTTTTCACTTCCCTTATAAAATACTTATTAGACTATCAAGATAATCTTCTTCATTTTGATAAACAATGTATTGAACATTACTAACCACGCTTAACCCTCTAATTAAGTAGGCATAATTTTCTTCAGACTCTAATAGTAAAAGGATAATTTTTTTATTAAACGCCGAAGCCCACCCGATTTCGATATGAGTGCCGGGTGAAGCAGGAATTCCAGGAAATGCAATAAAAATATCACATTTTTTGATCTCCTCATAATCAACTTTTGTGCATTCATTTGGGCCCATGAATTTGTTCCCCCACTCTTCCCTTTTATGAGCATTGTGCACTGAATATCCTTTTTCCTCTAATACAGAAATTAGTTTCTCTATTTGCCTTTTTATATTATCCTCTAATAATGATGTCTGAGGATCCATCACTTTTTTAAATGGTGCTGCCAGAAAGATTTTTTGTTTCATATTGAACTACCCCTCCTGTTCTTTTCGTTTAAATCTTATCGGATAAATGCACCTGCATAGCCTGCTAAAGCGTCCCCAAGCCACAGCGGAACCATTTTTAATAAATTTGCAGGAAGCTGATCTTTCTGAAAAAACTGGAGTGCTAAAGATTCGGAAGAATTGTTTTGCAGCTTTCCTCCTGCAATTTCCGCCAAAAAACAAGTGGTGATAAAATGGACACACTTTCCATCGGGATACTTGAAAACTTGAAATTCAGGGTCGGAATAAACACCAATTATTTGTTTTATCCGAATTGTTAAGTTTGTCTCTTCTTGCATCTCTCTGATTGCTGCTTGTGAAACAGTTTCCCCGGGTTCAACATGGCCGGTTGGAAGACCCCATTTTCCAACATCTACCCGCTTTTGAAGTAATACTCTTTCCTGTTGATCAAAAAGAACAACGGCTACACCCGGATAAATTTGGTCGATTACATTCAATGCCTCATTCCTCCTTTAAAATAAAAAAAGAGGGGAAAGAATCAGCGCATAAGAAATACACTGAACCTTTCCCCTCGGATCTTTTATATCAATAGGTGCCTCTTGTCTTATTACAAGAGATGAAGCCCTCGGTCGCAGACCTTCTGAATGAAGCGGAACCCTAGCTCCAGTTTTCCAGTTCAATATTATTCTATATTAAGTTAGTCACAATGTCAAGAGATTAGCCGCATTTTTAACTCAATTTTGATTCTTATCAGCATTATAACACCGGCCATCCCGGGAGATGAAGAGGTACGGCGATAAACTGCGCTTTTTTAAGCCAAAATGCACAAACTACAATCTTTTTAAAAAACATAACTGACTTTATCATAATCCATTTTTTCTTCATAAAACCGGTGGGCGTCTTTTCTTTGCAGGTCGGATGACAGGGATACAATGCCGTATCCGTTTTCGCTAGCCTGTTTTTCCACATACGCCAAAAGCCTGGCGCCGTATCCTTTTGATCGGTGCACTTCATCCGTCACCAGGTCGTATACCCAAATGAACCGCCCGTTGTACAAAGTAATCATCGGCATATACCCGGTTACCGCCACAATGTTTCCGCCATCTATTACAGCGGCCATCTTGTAATCCGATGTCTTTGCCGCCGCCTCCACCAGCTGGAGATCGTTTTCTTCGTCCAAATGTTTCCGCAGCTGTTTCATCACCGGAAACGCCGCTTTCCACTCTTCCCGGGTTGTAAGTTCTTTTATTTTCACCTGTATACCCCTTCTTTGTCTAAATGGTAATGCATAATGATCAATTCGCCCTTTTTCCCCATCATCCTGTCCCCTTCATCCACAAACCCGGCTTGTCTGTATAAATTTTGGGCAGCAAGATTTTCCGCATTCACCCCAAGGACCATTTGCTCTATTTCCGGAAAATGGGTACAGACAAAATGGGGCAGCTGTTTTAAACATTGCCTGGCGTATCCTTTTCCCTGCTGGTGGAAATCGGTTGAAAAAGTCCGCAGCAATATGGCATGCGGATGATTTGTATAGAGCCTGGCGCCATTTTTTTCATGAAGCACAAAAAAGTTTGTGATCATGTTATGGCGGACTGCAACAACAGGGTGCCGTTCCGGATCCTCTTTTGCAAGGGCAATGGCTTCATTTGGATGCCCCGTAAAACGGAGCTGATCATCCGTTATCGTATAGTTGTCCAATTGTTGCTTTAAATCATCATTGTAAAAGACCAGTTCCAATTCCATTACCCCTTACATGTCGTTTCTTCCAAATCGAGTGATAACCGTACCATATCCCGGCAGTGAATCCCGTTTTCATAAATCGCTTCATCATAATGCCTGACGAAAAAGTCTCTGTCCACCCCGGAGATCCGAAAACCGCATTTTTGATACAAGGCCAGCTGGCTGATGCTGGAATTACCGGTACCCACTTCGATCGATTTAAATCCTTTTCTTCCTGCCCTCTGGATGGCATCCAGCACAAGCCGTTTTCCAAATCCTTTTCCGTGATGTTCTTTTGAAACCGCCACATTCGCCAATTCCACGATTCCCGGCCTTGCCGCTAGCAGGATGTAAACCCCGATCACTTTTCCTTCGATTTCCGCCACATAGCATTCCCCGCGTTTGGCATAGGCCATCACCATTTCGCGTGACGGGTCGGCAAGCAGCAGTAAATCCATCGGCAGTTTTTCCTTGTTTCCCAGTTGTCGGATGTTTAACGCGTTTTTTGCTTCCAAAACTGCCAGCTCCCCCCATATTTTGTTAAATTCTAACATATCTCTCTTTATCCGTCTATCATCCTAGGAACATTTCATCAATTCTGCCTTTTATGAAGAAAGCCAAACAATAGTTCCCCTTTTTATGATAAAATAATGGCAGACAGTACTTTTCTGGAATATAGGGGGGCGGAGATTTGGAAACGCTGTTTTTTAAAACTTTTGTTTGGCTTTGTTTTGCCGGTCTCGTGATATACACTTACCTGTATGGAAAAAATGAAGAAAAGATGGATGCAAAAGTTTTTCTGATCCGGAAAATCTGGTATTTGGTTTATTTATTTGGCGCGCTGGTTTACTGGACGATCCATCCGGCGAGCATTTTCACGGATTTTAAAAACTATGCCATCACCGCGCTTATTTTTGCAGCAATCGACGGTTTTATTTTTTTAAATATGTATTTCCGTAAAGCCGGAAAATATGAATTGGAGAGATTTACGAAAACCGTTTCTGCAAACGAGTCTTTGCTTCAGGACAATCTGTCAATGGCTAAAAATATGCTCGACATCTTGAATAACGAGGGCATCGTAGGGTATTATGGTAGTAAAGAAGGATATCTGTTAGGTTTAAAAGAAGTACTGTCATCTTATGCGGAAAAAGCGGATATGAGCGTTAATATTTTGCCGTTTACAACACCATTAGAGAAAGATCAGGCATTGTATCGTTACAAAAATCCCGGTTCCGTCCGCGCAAAATTGGACAGGCTGGAGACGGTGTATCATGTCGATGGAAACGATGCGCTCCATCCGATTTATCTTTTTCATGACGAATTGTATCTATTAAAAATATCCGGTTCCAGAGCCATTACAGAAATGGATTGTATCCTGTTTGTCATCATGGCCCATGTTTATGATTTTGCGGCTCCGCCGGACGACATGGATTGAAAAACAAGGCGGTGACAAAAATGAAAAAAAGCAGTGCACTCCTGGCACAGAGAAATGAAACCGGAAATATTCGGGGAACTTTCAGAAGAAAATCAAGAGTCCGTGTTCCTTCAGTGGGCATCAGCCCGACGACTTTAAAAATCATGGAAGAAAACGAACAGATCCTGAAAAAGTACGGCAAAAAATCTTCTCAAGGGCAATAACAAACTGGTTATTGCCCTTCATACTTTTTAACAACTCTACATACACTATTGCAGATAATCAGCAGAGGTGATCATGTGAAAAAGTTCCATAAAGAAACAAGCGTTTACTCTCCGCCCCCTTCTCCTTCCCCAATGGAAAAAAACAGAAAAAAACAGACAGTGGAACTCCTCAGCTTTATTGATAAGCTGAAAAATAAGCGGGCAACATGAAATCAGATTAGCACCCGCAGATTTTTTGTTCTTGCAAATGGGATATGTAACATACCTCTCTTACGGCATTGAGCGGACAGTAAGGGTAATGAGAACCGTCAAAACCGCTAAACCGCAAAGCAGGACAGCGGAACCGAGTGCAAGCCGGCTGAAGACCATCACCATTTTTTCTCCGGAACTCAACTTTTTTAAGATCATATATAAAAGCAATCCTGACAAAAAGGCTATTCCCCAGCCCACCATACCGGGAATCGTTGCAAGTTTTTGCCATTTGGCAAGCCATATATACAAAATAGTAGCATCAGCAGCCAGTAAAAATACAGTCAGCACCAATAAGCATTTTTTTAACATCCAGTTGCCCCCTCATCTCCAGCGCTTTTTTATGTCAACTTGGCGATGTACTCCCCATTCGGCTCAAAACAACCGCAGGACGCCATCTTTTCGCGTTTTTCATCATCTTTCTTAATGCGTTGTGATCATGATGACACCCATCACAATACAGAATGCTGAAAGGTACATCAACCAGGTTGACAGGATGGGGACACCCGATAATACATCGAATATTTCAATCAGCACAAATACCTTTTGGGTTTTCGGGGAAAATTTCCGGTAGGCTTTCCATTCTTTTTTAAACTGCAAAATGCCAAACGGAAGAAGAATCACACCGATAACCACAAAAATCACGCCAGCCATTTTCAAAAAAATCATCCCCTGTCTGCAAGCGATACATCTAATATTAACTATTGTGGGCACACATGCAAAATTCCTTCTTGTAAATTGAATATTTTCATTTGTAGCAAAATGATAATCTCCAATATGGCAAAGCAGAGAAGCCGGACATTGATAACCGGATCAAAAGCAGGCAAACCGGTGTTAAGGCTTTTTTCAGTAATACGAAAATAACAATCCCACCAGCGCCACGGTTAAAACCAGGGCATTTATTTTCCTCGGGTATTACAACCATTTTATCACGCGGGATCTGCTCTTGGAAACGAATTCATGTGCCGGGCAGCAACCGCAATCCGGAAAAATAAAATTTTACAATCCTCATTTCCTTTTGATGTATGATATATTTTATTTAAACCCATATTATTTTTACTTTTCAGCAAAATAGAGAAGGAGAATCCGTAATGAAGCCAGCAGACAATTGGAATGCCGAATTGTATGATACCAAACACAAATTTGTATCGGAATACGGAAACAGCCTGATCGGGCTGCTCTCTCCGCAACCCAGCGAAAACATTCTCGACCTCGGCTGCGGAACCGGCGATTTATCTTATAAAATCGGGGAAAGCGGCGCACATATTGTTGGCATCGATCAGTCGGAAAATATGATCCGGCAGGCTTCAAGCAAATATCCAGACATCGCTTTTGATGTACAGAATGCGGCAAAACTGCCCTATACGAACCAATTTGATGCTGTTTTTTCAAATGCTGTCCTCCATTGGATCAAGGAACCGGGCGCCGCATTGGAAGGTGTGTTCCGGAGCCTGAAACAAGGCGGCCGATTTGTCGCAGAATTTGGCGGCAAAGGTAATGTAGAATTGATCACGTCTTCGCTCATCCAGCAAATCACAGAAACCGGGTTCGAGTTCTCTCCGGAACAGTTTCCCTGGTACTATCCCAGCATTGGCGAGTATACCGCTTTGATGGAAAAAGCCGGATTTTATGTTACGTTCGCTATGCATTTTGACCGGCCGACACCGTTGGAGGGAGAAGACGGCCTGAAAAACTGGATCCGAATGTTTTGTACGCAGTTGCTGGAAGGCATCCCGGAACAGGAAACAGAAATGATCATTGCGAATACAGAAAAACAACTGAAAGGCAGTTTGTGGAAAAACGGGCACTGGATCGCAGACTATAAACGCATCCGGGTGATTGGAATCAAACCATCTGCACTTACATGGGGAGGAAAGATGAGCAAGTACCATGAATCGCAAAAGCCGGAAGATCAATAACAGATGGTCGAAAATAGAGACAAAATTATTCTCGCCTATTGAGGATTACGTCAAAATACAAAGCGGCGGATTATGGTACAAAAAAACTTTCAATTAGGCGGCGCGCCCAAAGGGATTACTGGGTGGGTATCCGGCTTGGCTTTATCATCATCCCTGCAATAATTTCTATTATCAACGCCATTTTTCAAAATGAAGAAGGAACCGGATCAGAAATGGATCCGGTTGGGTTTGTCCAAAATGCCAGACGTTTATTTTGTTTAATCCAAAAGGTTTCCAAATAACCCCTGCTGGCAGATTGCAGTCTCCGGTTGATCTCTTCCTTCCCCTTTTCTCACGCCCGGCCTCTGGCCATGAGAAATCAGGGCATTTTTCCGCCGGAAGTGGGACTGCTTGATCTTTGGCAACAATATTTTAAACCTTTATCTGATTTTTATAAAATGCTAAAATAATAGAAAAGGGACAAAGTAATTTTAGAAATTCAGCCCCGATGATCCATTGAACACTTCCCCAATACGGCTGTCCTTCCTGTAAGTCAAGATGATCACCAGGCACCCCCTTCGATTTTTTAAAACAGTTGAGAGGAGTTTGAAAGATGACAACGTATAAATTAGGTGTATTATATGGCGACGGGATCGGGCCTGAGATTGTAAGCGCTACTGTTAAAGTGTTGAAAGCTGCAGCTTCAAAAGCAGCAAACGGAACCGAATTTGTTTTCATAGAGCTTCCAATGGGCTGGGAAGGAATTAAAAAATACAATGATCCTATGCCGGACGTGACAAAACAAGGGCTGAAAGAAACCGATGGCTGGTTGATGGGGCCGCATGATTCCTCCGCATATCCGGATGAACACCGTTTATTCAAAAGAAATCCAAGCGGCGAGTTACGGCATTGCTTTGATTTATTTGCCAATATTCGCCCAAGTCGGACTTTTCCCGGGACAAAAAGTGTCGCCGGGTTTAGCGACCTGATAATTTTACGCGAAAACTCCGAAGGCTTTTTATCCGATCGGAATATGTACATCGGTACCGGAGAGTGTATGGTTACACCGGATGTAGCACTTGTAACCGGCGTTTTTACCAGAAAATCAATTGAAAGAATTGCCCATGAAGCATTTAAGCTGGCTATGTCCCGGAGAAAGAAGGTCACGATTGTCCACAAAGCCAATGTCATTAGATTGGCATTCGGGTTATTCCGCGATATTTGCTATGAAACCGGCAAAAAATATTATCCTGAAGTCAAAGTGGAAGATGTCCTTATTGATGCAATGGCAGCACGCCTCGTGCGCAGGGCCGGTGACTTTGATGTCATTGTGACAGAAAACTTATTCGGTGATATCTTGTCGGACCTGGCCGGTGAATTGGCGGGAAGCTTGGGATTATCCCCTTCCTTAAACACAAACGGGAAACAGGCAATGGCCCAGGCGGCACACGGTTCAGCACCGGACATTGCCGGACAGGATCTTGCAAATCCAACAAGCATGCTGCTGTCAGCTGTCATGCTGTTGCAATGGTTAAGTGCACATCACCGCGATCCCCGCCTGAATGAAATTGCGAAAAAAATGGAAGATGCATGTTTGGGTACCATTGCAGATGGGACCGTTACCCATGATTTGGGGGGCTCTGCTTCCACAACAGCTTTTACAGATGCTGTGATCAAAAAAATTTACCAGCTCTCATGATTTGTGCGAATTGCCTAAAGACTGTTGAACGGGCATTTTTACAGCTTTCCGAGATCCCGCGGACGGCGGATGATTCCGCAATTTCCCGCCGCTTTGAATGGCACAAATCGCTCCTGTGCCCCATCTCTTATGTTTATAACATGGAAATGTTGCATATTATTAAACAATATAAAGGATTTCCTGTCTTTCTGGAAGAATAGAATACGATGAAGATATGCATGGGAGCTGGTCAAATGAGCAAAGGGATAAAAACCTTGTTAAAATCATTCATATTTGCCATTCTGCTTGTTGCGGTCATCAGGGGATTTTTCATTGCCCCTTATATGGTTGAAGGGGAATCAATGGAGCCGACACTTCATAACCACGATAAAATTCTCGTTTATAAAGTCCATTCTGCTGCCGATTACCAAAGAGGCGATATCATCATCATCAAGGGAGAAACGGAAAACTATGTAAAGCGGATTATCGGCCTTCCCGGAGATACCATTCTAGTCAAAAATGACCATCTCTACATTAATGGGAAGTTGCACAAAGAGCCTTACCTTGCAAAAAACCTGAAAGCAGCACGTAAAAAAGGCAGCAAGTTGACGAATAACTTCGGGCCTCTCACCGTACCAAGAAATAAATATTTCGTAATGGGCGATAACCGGTTGTACAGCGAAGACAGCAGAAACGGGCTCGGCCTTATTCCGAAGAAAGAACTCGTGGGAAAAACCGAAGCGGTATTTTACCCGCTCTCGCAAATTCGGGAAGTCCATTAACTTTCCTTGCGGGCAGCAGAGAGCTTAGGATATCTATTCATAAAAAGCAGGGGGGAACTTCCTTGAAACACGCTTTAGTCGTCGGCGGAACCGGCATGCTATGCAATGTATCTCTGTGGCTCGCCGGACAGGCTGACCATGTTTCCATTATTGCGCGCAATCCCGAAAAAATGGATGCATGCATTTCCCGGGCCGCTGACCGGAGCCGGATTACCCCTGTTTTAACGGATTACGCTGATTCGAGTGCACTGCGTGAACATTTAGATAAACTGATTGGGCAGCACGGACCGGTTGACCTTGCAGTAGCCTGGATCCATTCTTATGCAGATCAAGCACTTGTAACGATTTCAAATGTTTTTTCACAGAACAGCCGCCAATGGGAACTGTATCACGTCCTCGGAAGCACCCGGAATCCGGATGAACTTTTGAACGAGCTTGCCGGTTTGGAAAATTGCAATTACCATCAAATCCAGCTTGGGTTTATTCTCGAAAATCATCAGTCAAGATGGCTGACAAATGAAGAAATTTCGGACGGCGTCATCGAAGCCATCCAGTCAGGCAAAAAAAGGCATATTGTCGGGCAACTGGAACCGTGGGACAAACGCCCGTAAGGTGGTCCGAGAAATTGCGAAAGGGAAAGGGGGACAAACCTGTTATGGCTTTGGCACACTTCACAGCTATTTACGCTATGATTCGTCTTCAGTCCGGGTTTGTCCTGCTTATTTCGGCTTACAATGCAGACAATAATAGGAGGATCATTTGATATGGTCATATTTTTAGTTAACATAATAAAATTATAGATAACAACTATTCCTTCAATCTTAGCAGATCCTGCTGATATTTTTTCACATTTCCTTCACTTTGCGGGTTATGTTAAGAAAGACCAGCATTTTTCTGCGCTTCCTTAACGTAGACGCCTTTTACGTTAAGAAACATCAATTTTTTCGCTCCCTTCCTTAACATAGACGCACTCTACGTTAAGAAACATCGTTTTTTCCACGCGCTTCCTTAACGGAGACGCACTCTACATTAAGAAACATCATCTTTTGCGCCTGCTTCCTTCACGTAGATTTCCACGCCACCTAAAACACGGCAAGAAAACCTGTCATGAAAATGATTCACCCTCTCGTGTGCCTTGATGCCTTGTTTCATTGCCGGCGAAAAATTATAGAGTTTCAGGCATTTTGCCCATGATTTCTTCAGCTTCTTTTATGACATGGCCTATCAATGCTTTTGCCGTTTGATGTTTTGCGAGTCGCGGGCTTTGGCCGGCCCAAAGTGACATAAACTCACGGTTGTTCTGCTTTCCGGCAGCCTTTCTGATATCCTGTGTGAGCGTATTTTGCACGGGATAATCCGGAAAAAGCGCTTCATGCGGCTTCATTTCCGAGATGAATGCATTTTTTACGCCTCTTGCCCATTTTCCGGAAAATGACCGGGTGAGGACAAGCTCATCTTCTTTCGCATGGAGAACGGCTTCCTTATGGGACTGAGGTGCGCCGCTTTCCGCACAGGCCAGGAAGGCAGTTCCCATTTGCACGCCTTTTGCCCCTAAGCAAAGCGCTGCTGCAAGCCCCCTGCCATCCATAATACCGCCTGCCGCAATGACGGGAATCCGGACATTGTCGGCAACCTGGGGAATTAGTGACATCAGGCCAATCATACTTTCCTCATGTTCTTTCAAAAAATTCCCGCGATGGCCTCCCGCTTCACTGCCTTGTGCAACCACCATATCCATTCCGGCTTGCTCCACTTCGATCGCTTCATCAACGGTTGTTGCCGTTCCAATGAGGAGGATCCCGTTTTGTTTCAGCTTTTCGATCACTTCCCTGGAAGGTATTCCAAAAGTGAATGAACAAACAGGCACTTTCTCTTCGATGGCCACTTGCACCTGTGCCAAAAATTGATCTTGTACGCTATGTAAATCAGGAACTTCTATTTCCGCTTTTGCCTCTATTTTTAACTGTTTGCGGACCCGATTTAAAATGCCATTTGCGGCTGTTACTTTTTCATCTACTTCAAACTCGCCGGGAACAAAAAGATTGATGCCAAAAGGTTTTCCGGTTAACTGTTTGATTTCCCGGATTTGTTCTTTTGTTTGAGCAGCGGTTAAGTACCCCGCCCCGATCATGCCCAGCCCGCCGGCGTTTGAGACCGCAGCCACCAATGCCGGTTTGGTGATGCCCCCTGCCATCGGAGCCTGAATCATCGGGTACCGTATTTTCAGCCGTTCGGTCAAAACGTTTTTCAACATCCAAATTCCTCCCTCAAAACCATTCTACCTTTTTTCTGATCATAGCGCTTACAGTCCTGCTTGTAAAATGCTTGTTACTGATCTTCGCGTTCCGTTTTTCTGATAGCAGCATGCCATGTGCCGCCGTTTTCCGGACAGCTCACGATTTTTTTCCACCATCGGCCTTAAAAATAACGCGGATAGCATAAAAGGCAGGACGGATGCGAGCAACAGCACAAGCCCTATTGCACCCAGCCCCATTCCGCCCCATCCTCCTTTGAAAAAGCTGCTGAACAAGAGCACAATGCTGCATACCGCACTGAATACCGGAATGACATATACCGGAAGCTCTACAATATGCCTAAAAATATAGCAAACAAGCAAAATGACGAGTGTTCAACTCACGACATCCATCACAAAAGTGGCCATATGCCTCCCCATTCGCCTTTATCCCATTATAACAGGATTCTGATTTATTTTAAACATTTTAAAAATAGTGAAAACCCTCTCCTGTTGCCCGTCCAAATGAATGCAGCGCTTTTCAAAATATGGGCAGAAAAACTCTTTCCATATCAATATGTTGTATTTTTTTCGTTTATCTGTTATAATTCTATAAATGTAAAGCCCGAGTTCCGCAAAAAATCCCTGCGCACGACGGATAACATGAAACTGCCCGCTGCAATATTTTTCTACTCACTGCATCTTCAACTTCTGAAAAACTTTCCGAAAGAAGCATATGTTTTAAAAAAAGAACAATGGGTAAACAAAGAAGAGGTGATAGCATATGAGAACCAGAATTTTCAACTTCATTATTGACGGACGATTGATTACGGTAAAAGGAAAGTCCGTGAAAGAAGCGAAGCGCCATGCACAACAAATCGCGCGAAGCATGAAAATGGAAGAAAACATGGGCAACCAGTCAGCCATCTGATTGGCTGCCTTTTCCATTTTCAGGATAAACAGACATCTTCCCAACAGCGGAAAAGAAATGTGTGGTTTTTTATAATATTATTATGTAAACCAATTCCCGTTTTTAGAGCGTGGCTGTCCCGTTCTTTTGAAAAATGGCGTGTATCCCACACGCCATTTTTTTAATGCCGGTTTGTCGGCAGCTTTTCACTTGGGTTTCCGTTCCCCTGCCGTTTTTTGTTTTGTTCCTGTTTCTTTTGCTGTTCATTCAGCTTCTGCACAAATCCATGCGTATTGTCCATGTCGTGCCTCCTTTCCGCCCGTCATTGTTACTTTAACCAAGACCCGGTCAGGCATGCATGCATTTTGGATTTCCGGACGGGAGATTCGCTTTCATCATTGTGCAATTTACAGCCATATTCCACCCCCTGCCAATTTCTCATTTCACCATTTCGCACGTTTTTTTACTTGCTCTTCCATTCTAAAAATTCCAGCCTGTTTCCGAATGGATCTGTTGCGTAAATGCGCGCTGCCCCTGGTAGTTTACCGTCTTCTGTCCACTTCATTTGATAGTGGGTAAACCTTTCTTTCAAGCTTTCGAGATTTCTGACTTCAAATGCAGGATGCGCTTTTTTGGCGGGTGAAAAAGGCTCTTCAATGCCGATGTGGATTTGTATTTTTCCGTTTTGAAACCAGCAGCCGCCGCGTTTTTTCAATTCTGCTGGTTTTTCAATTTCCGTAAATCCGAGGATTTCTGCGTAAAACTTTTTTGCTGTCTGCTCACTGCCACGTGGAGCAGCAAGCTGAACATGGTCGATTGCGATAAAATTAAATGCCAATCTCATCCCTCCTTACATTCATCTTACATTCATTCTTTTGTCATTTAAATAATGGCTTTGACAACTCATTTGATAAGATTTGCTTATGGCTTCTTTACACCCCCGGCATGCCTATTTCATGGACTTGCGCAGAAAAAAGCACACGGGGGCAATCCACCGTGTGCCTTAAGGAAAATGATTTATTTTGCAGCGACTGTCACTTTGTCGGTGTCTTCTTTTTTGTTCCGGATGGTGGCCTGTGCAGCGGCGAGCCTTGCGAGCGGTACGCGGTAAGGCGAACAGCTGACGTAGTTCAGGCCGGTTTTGTAGCAGAATTCGATCGAGCTTTTTTCACCGCCGTGTTCGCCGCAAATGCCGGTTTTTAAGCCCGGTTTTGTCTGACGGCCGAGTTTGACACCGGTTTCGACAAGTTTGCCGACGCCTTCCTGATCAAGGACGGCAAACGGATTTTCCGGCAGCACCTTTTGCTCGATGTACTGTTGCAAGAATTTTCCTTCCGCATCATCGCGGCTGAAGCCGAACGTCGTTTGCGTCAAGTCATTCGTACCAAACGAGAAGAAATCTGCTTCTTCTGCAATTTGGTCTGCGGTGAGGGCAGCGCGCGGAATTTCGATCATTGTGCCGACCGTATATTCGAATTTCAAGCCTTTTTCCTCCATGACCTGATTTGCCATGTCCGTCACAAGCGCGCGCAGCCGTTTCAGCTCATTCACATGGCCGACAAGCGGAATCATAATTTCCGGCTGGACTTTTATCCCTTTTTGCAGAACGGCAGCGGCAGCGTAAAAAATCGCCTTGACCTGCATTTCGTAGATTTCAGGGAAAATCATGCCGAGCCGGCAGCCGCGGTGGCCGAGCATCGGATTGAATTCAGCAAGATGCTGGACTTTTTTCAGCAAGTATTCTTTTTCTTCCAGTTCTTTTGAGTCTGGTGCCGTCAGCTGCAGTTTTGTTACTTCCACAAGCAATTCTTCCTTATCCGGCAAAAATTCGTGCATTGGCGGATCGAGCAGACGGATCGTCACCGGATGGCCGGCCATTTCCTCAAAGATGCCTTCAAAATCGCCCTGCTGCATCGGAAGCAGTTTATCTAAAGCTTTTTCGCGCTCTTCCAAAGTCTCGGCGAGGATCATTTCCTGAACGATCGGCACGCGCTTAATGTCCATGAACATATGCTCCGTTCGGCAAAGGCCGATGCTATCTGCACCGAATTCGAGCGATTTTTTCGCATCCGTCGGGTTGTCGGCATTGGCGCGCACGCCGAGATCGCGCACCTCATCCGCCCATTCAAGCAGCGTTTTGAATTCGCCGGAAAGCTCAGGGTCGATCATCGGGACTTCGCCGAGCATCACTTCACCTGTCGAACCGTCAATCGTGATGACATCCCCATAACGGACAACGGTGTCACCGACCGTAAATTGTTTTGTTTTCAAATCAATTTTCAAAGATTCGCAGCCGCAGATGCACGCTTTCCCCATCCCGCGCGCGACAACCGCCGCATGGCTCGTCATCCCGCCGCGG
>JGI25331J36430_1000478_pt1 | contig 24711 bp, 15 predicted proteins | sample HigsolmetaAR206D_FD_36430 | JGI IMG/M metagenome (IMG submission 36430) | reverse complement strand
GCTAAAGCCAACCGAAATTCATCTCCCACCTACTCATTGGTGCGATTCGCACCTTCACATTCCTTGAGGATGGGAGACTTCTTTCGGAAAGCCGTTAAAAACCGGACGGACGATTATCATGCAATTTTGTTTGAAACCCGTCTGCTCGGGCAAAAAGCGGTGTGCATCAGTGGCGAGGAAGCAGTCAAAATGTTTTATGACCCGGAAAAATTCAAAAGAAACGGGGCTGTGCCGAAACGTATTCAAAAAACGTTGTTTGGCGAAAATGCGATCCAGACGCTCGATGGAAAAGAGCATCTCCACCGGAAAGCGCTGTTTTTATCGCTGATGGGGCCGGATGCGCAGCAGCATTTGGCACAAATGGTCCGGGCAGCATGGGAAGCGCGCATCCCCGAATGGGAGCAAAAAGACCGTATTGTTTTGTTTGACATCCAACATGTGAAAAAGAAAACGCCTGCCGGTTAATGGCGGGCGTTTTCTTTTTTCTCAATCGTCGCTTCCCAAAATGCCGAGAATTTGCAAAATGTAAATAAACAGGTTGATAAAATCAAGGTACAGGCTTAAAGCCAAAAGCGGGACCATTTCCTCGGAAATGCCATGGTGCTTCATTTGGTTAAAGTCAAAAACAACATACAGGGAAAAAACAATCGCGCCAATGAAGGAGTACGCGAGCATCCCGGTTGAGGTTAACGGGCTGAAAATGCTGAATATTCCGATGAAGATCAGCGCCAACAATGCGACAAGCAATGCGGTGCTTAAAAAGCCAAGATCCCTCTTGGTAACGGCCCCAATAACGCCCATCACGGCAAAAATGCCGAACGTGGAACCAAAAGCGAGCAGGACGACCTCAGCACCGGCCTGGGATGCATAATAAGCTACAATCGGATATGTCGTAATACCGGAAATAAAGGTGAAAGCATAAACGAACAAATACCCGACGCTCTTTTTCCTTCTTAACCAGAAAGCGGCGATGACCATGGCAATTTCTGCAACCATCAGCGGCATCATAAGCGCAGGCGGAATGAATCTCCCCGTATATAAACCCGCCGTTGCAAACAGCAGTGAAACGGCAAAGACGCCAAGCACTTTCTGGAATACAGGCCTTGATTGTATGGCCTCCATAAAATCCCTCCTTTGTTTTTCTTATTACTATTATATTTTCACATCGCCCCTGATTTCAATCTTTCCGTCCCATTTTAAAAAATTTTGCGAATGCCCTTGACAAAAATGGGTGGAACATTTAAAGTGTATTTAAACTAAATAATATTTAAAATTCTTATCCAGAGAGGTGGAGGGACTGGCCCTTTGAAGCCTCGGCAGCGGTCTTTTTTTAAAGAACTGTGCCAATTCCAGAAAGCAATTGCTTGAAGATAAGAAGAGCGGACGGTTCTATTTTGCAATCCAAACCTCTTCTTATTGCCGAAGAGGTTTTTTTGATGGGCCTATGCAGCTAAAAGCAATTTCTTTCTGCGCACAGCAGCTGTTTAAAAAAATATGCAGAAAGAGGGAATCATGATGACAAAAACATTAACAAAAGCGCCGTACAGAGCAGACATTGTCGGAAGTTTTTTGCGCCCGGCCCGGCTGCACGATGCGCGGGAAAAATTTGCAGTGGGCACCATTTCGGCGGAAGACTTGCGTGCAATTGAAAATGAAGAAATCCGCCATCTTGTCGACAAACAACTTGAAGCCGGCCTTGAAGCAGTAACGGACGGGGAATTCCGGCGAAGATTCTGGCATACGGATTTCATGGAGCATTTGAACGGGGTGGAAGGGTATGTACCGAACCATGGATACCGGTTTGTTGGCATTGAAACAGAAGCTTATGACGTCCGGGTAACCGGAAAAATCTCCTTTAACCCGGACCATCCGCACATAAAAGATTTTATTGCGCTGAAAGAAATCGCCGGGGACAGGGCGATTGCGAAAATGACCATTCCAAGCCCGAATCAGTTTTTCAATGCCGGGATCCGCAATGAAGACATTTACCCGGATCTTGAAGAATACACAAATGATATTATCCAAACTTACCGGGATGCGATCAAAGCTTTTTATGATGCCGGCTGCCGCTACTTACAGCTGGATGATGTCTATCTTGCCGGCCTGTGTGCACCGAAACTGCCGTTTACAGACAGTGACCTCAAGAGGGAAAGATTGATTGATCTCGCTTTACATGTAGCTAACAGCGTACTGGAAGGTAAGCCCGATGACCTGACCATCACAACCCATCTGTGCCGCGGCAACTACCAGTCGAAATGGGCTTTTGAAGGCCCATATGATAAAATTGCCCCGAAAATCTTTGCAAACGAAAAAGTAGACGGGTTTTTCCTTGAATACGACGATGAGCGTTCCGGCGGATTTGAACCGTTAAAATACATTCCGGAAGGCGGACCGAAAGTCGTGCTTGGCATTTTTACATCGAAAAAGGGCGAACTTGAAGATAAGGAACTGATCAAAAAACGAATTCAGGAAGCATCCAGGTATGTACCGCTCGAACAGCTTTGCATCAGCACTCAGTGCGGCTTCTCCTCCACCCACCACGGCAATCTTTTAACAGAAGAACAGCAGTGGGAAAAAGTAAAATATATTGTGGATACCGCAAAGAAAATTTGGGGATAAACCGGAAAAACCCGCTGGGCAGCCAGCGGGTTTTTTATCCGTCAGGACCGTGATTCAAGCACGAATCCCTTTTTCTTTTCATACAAGCTGTTTGTTCATAATTGAAGCGCACAGCCAGCTTTAATGCGAATGCTGGGCACGACCAACACTCCGTCGAACCCCGTGTGTGCGGGCTGCTTCTTCAGCCGGTGATTTAATGAAAAGCGTAATCGCAAAAGAGATCAGGCAGAGAATCGTGATCGCATGGAATGTCGGCATAAAGCCCCCGAGAAGAGAAGCAATGACCGATCCGGATAATGCGCCGATGCCGAACCCTTGGTAAATCACTGAATAATTGGCGCTTTGATTTTTCAGACCGAAGAAGTCTGAAATAATAGCCGGAAATACGGTGACATTTCCGCCGAAACCGAAAGCAATCGCTGCAACACAGATAAAGAACAAGGCGAAATTTAAGTGGGCATAGCTTAAAACGGAAACCGCAATGGCCGTTGCAAGCAGCGTCCCTGATACCACTTTCATTCTTCCAACATGGTCTGATAAACCGCCGAGAATGAGCCGTCCGATTGTGTTAAAAACGGCAATGAGTGCAACTGCATTGCTGGCCGTCGCAACATCCAGCCCGACAAGCCTCGTGCCAATGTCTTTTACAAGGCTGATCAGATACAAACCACTCATACATGCAGTGAAGAATACGATGAATAAAAGGTAAGCTTGTTTCGTTTTGAGCATTTCTTTGATGGTAAAATCTTTTCCGGCCGGTTGTTTGGATACAGTACCGGATGTGGTTGCATTTTCTGCTTCTTTCAAGAGGAAAGATCCGCCGGTGATCATGACAATCGCAATCACTCCCCAGCAAAGGAAAGCCTGTGTGACGCCAAACGAACTGAGGACGGCACCGTTTATAAACTTAAATACCAGGCTGCCAGTCCCGTACGCCCCGACGGAGATGCCTGAAACGAGGCCTTTTTTATCCGGAAACCATTTCATTAAATTGGATAAAGTCGTGATGTAAGCTGTCCCGTCAGCATAACCAACGATAAGCCCTGCCAACAGATAGAGCATCCAAAGTGTAGGTGCAAATGCACTCAAGATTAATCCTGCGCCAAGCAAAATGCCGGAAAAAGCAACCAAGCGGCGCAAACCCCATTTTGCCTGTAATTTTGTGGCAAACAATGTCGATACCGCAAGTGCCAGGCTTAAAATGGAAAATGTCGTCGATACGGCACTCAATTGCCATCCAAATTTATCAACAAGCGGCTGGTTAAACAAACTCCAAGTATAAACCGTCCCAAGCCCCATTTGCACAATCATCGTCCCCAATACAATCAGGCTGCGGTTTGCTTTTTGTTCTAACATGTCCGGTTCCTCCCGTTTCTTCTGTCCTTTTCTACAGCTCAAATTATAGTACGAAAATAAGGAGGGAACGCATTTTCGGAACGAGAATGCTTTAAAAAGGAATAAACGGTATACAAAAAGGAATGGACGGCATAGGATCAACCGCTTCCTGAAACTTTCGCGCTATATGTCCATTCAAGATGGCATATGGATGAATGCAGACATGCCAACTTTTATGCGCAAACGGTATGACCGGAAGCAAGCCATGACCGCTTTTTCAGTGCAACCCCTTGGAGGATGGCCTATCGGAAAGCAGGCATTCTAACTTTTCATGTGCGAACGACCGCAGTGCGCAAAACAGACCATGCTTATTTTGTCACGCCCGTCCTGGAAAAACAGGAAAAGCCGGCATGCACTTTTCGTGTTCATGCCGGCCGCTTTTCACTTTCGTTTAAAAATGCATCAGCGCTTTAAACTGTTTCACATTTCTTCTGCTTACCGGAATTTCCGCATCCATCCCGTTTAAGCGGAGTAAATACGTTTGATTGAACCACGGCACAATTTCCCGGATTTTTGTTAAATTCACTAGATAAGAACGATGGCAGCGAAAGAAAAGATCCTCAGGCAAAAGAGACTGGAACTCTGATATCGCCATGGGCATTTCAAACGTTTCCTGTTGTGTATAAACAAGCGTGATTTTCTCCTGGGCGGCGCAGTAAAAAATATCGTTTGCATCCGCCACAATAATTTTCTCGCCCTTGCGCAAATTCACCCGCTCTTTCCGGTGAAGCCCGCCATTTCGCGGCACAGCCCCTTCTTCTCCCGGCAATGGATGCTCTCTTTTATACGCAGCCTCAAGCCTTTTCAACATGGCGGCAATTCTTTTTTCTTCATATGGTTTTAAAATATAATCAAATGCTTCCAGTTCAAAAGCCTGTACGGCGTGTTCCTTATAAGCCGTTGTAAAAATAATATACGGTTTATGCGCAAATTTGCTGATGCTTCCTGCCAGCAGCATGCCGTCCAGGGAAGGAATATTAATATCAAGAAAAATCGCATCTGTTTCATGTTCCTGTAAAAATTTCAGCACATCCAGCCCGTCTTCAAAACAATCGGTAATCTCAATCCCGCTGTACGTTTCAATCAAATACGCCAGTTCTTCACGTGCCGGTATTTCGTCTTCCACTATAATGGCTTTCATATTCTCCCACCTTCGGAACCTCAAAATAAACTTCTGTTCCGGGATTCAGCCTTCTGATGGCCAGGCCGTTTCCGTAAATCAGTTTGACACGGCGATGGACATTATAAAGGCCAATCTGTGTGACCGGCATATTATCCTGGTAAACATGCTCAATCACTTCTTCCGGAATGCCTGCCCCTGTATCCGCCACACTGATGCGGACTTTATTTCCCGCCTCCTTGACGGAGATTTTTACGATCCCCGGCCCTTTTACTTTTAAAATCCCATGGTTGATTGCATTTTCCACAAGCGGCTGGATAATCAGGCTCGGGATCAGCACGGATACGGCGTCAATCTCATATTCAACCTGCAGACGGCTGCCGAATCTCGCTTTTTCAATCTCAATATAGTCGCGCACCTGCTGCAGTTCTTTATTGATATCAATAAAATCATCAGCCAATTCAAGATTATAGCGCATAAAACCGGATAAGTTCATGATTAATTTTCTTGCTTTATCGGGATTTCTGCGGGTCGTGGAAGCAATCGCATTTAACGCGTTAAACAAAAAATGCGGGTTGATTTTTGTCTGGAGCGCCTTCCACTCCGCTTTATTGGCTTCTTCTTTGATTTCTTCGATGCGCGAAATTTCCATGAGCGTCGAAATCATCTGGGCAAGGCCGATTGCCATTGTCTGCAGGGAGTAGGTGATTTTGTTCGCTTTTTTATAATAAATTTTCAATGTGCCGGTGACTTCATCCCGCTCCTTTAACGGAATAATCAGCAGGCACTGGATCTGCGGGGTCTGCTGGTCCTGGATATGGTTGCGGATCGTAATTTCCCCGCTTTTGATCGCAGTTTTTGTCAGATCACTAATAATTTCATGGCCGATCTGGTACCTTTCCTGTCCGAAGCCGACATAAGCCAGGATTTTTTTCTTATCGGTGATGGCCACTGCATCGGCGCGGATCTCATTTTTAATGATGGCGCAGATTTTTTCTAACGATTCTGCATTGATGGCGCGGAAATAAGGCATCGTTTTATTGGCAATATCAAGCGCCAGTTTTGCCTGTTTTGCCGCCACAAATTCCTTCTCGCCCTCCACGCTCTTAATCAGCAGGACAATCAATCCAATATTGACGTCGCCCGCGATCATCGGGAAGGCAATTTTGGACACAATATCCACCCCGGTGCTGAACGGGTGGGCAAAAACAAGAATCAAAAGCATCGTTAATATTTCACAAAACATCCCGGCTGCGATCCCGACGAACCAGCGCCAGGAATTTTTCACTTTCCTGCTGATCAGGCCGGAAATGACGCCGGCTGTAATACTCGTAATCAAGCACGGGATGGATGTCACCCCGCCAATATCTATTAAATAACGGTGCAACCCGGAGACAATGCCTGTGATAATGCCAACCCACGGGCCGAACAGGATGCCGCCTGATACGATAGCAATAATCCGCACGTTGACAAGCGACCCGTCCACCTTAATGCCAGAGTAAGTCGCAAAGATTGCAAAACTGCAAAAGACGGCAGTGATAAAACTCAGTTCAAAAACAGACGGCTGCTCTTGTTGAAAAATTTCTTTAAAACGCGGAATTCGCGTGATAAAAAATAAGCAAGTTAATAAAAGGGCAGCCCTCTCAAATATTTCCAGCAACATTTCAAATGACGTTTCCACTGCGCTCCCCCCCTCGTGAATGCCGGAAACTGCTTCTCAAGGCCGGATCTGGCGCCTATTTTCAATGTTTCCTAACAATTTGGCCGGTCTGGACCGTGAAGTTCGTGATAAAAGTCTATATAAAATGAACTTAAGTTTTTACATCTAGCCCGAGCATCCATTTGTTTGAGCACTACTTTTTGCGGTAGGCAAGAGAGCGGTAATATTTTGTTCATTTTATATAGCATCTATTTTTCAATGTTTCCTAACTCCAGTTTACTAAATTCCCCGCACAGTTGGTATGAAATTTAATGGAATTTATGACGGCGGTTTTTGCAAACGCAGAAAAGGCCTGTGTTTTTGTGAAAAATGAACATAGTGCAGTCCTATGTAAAAAGCGATGATATTTTCATCGAATGTTAACGCGGGACGTTTCTAAGTTCGGGAAGGCACCCAAATTTTTGCTTTTGCTTAATGTAGAGCGCTTCTATGTTAAGGAAGCGGTCCAGTTTTTCGCCTTTCCTTAATGTAGAGCGCCTCTATGTTAAGGAAGCAGTCCGAATTTTCGCCTTTGCTTAATGTAGAGCGCCTCTATGTTAAGGAAGCAGTCCGAATTTTCGCCTTTGCTTAACGTAGAGCGACTCTATGTGAAGGAAGCAGCACCAATTTTCGTCTTTCCTTCACATAGAACGCTTCTATGTGAAGCGCAATCTCCATTTTGCCAAAAGTGAGCGTGGAGGGATGATACGTGAAAATCCGCACAAAATTGGGGCCAAAAAAATGCCGGGAAAACGCTGCGAACAAGGGCTTTCCAGCGGGATGCTAAAATGCATTCAACTAAAGACTTCCCCTCCCGCAATCTTTCAACCGTTTTCCCAATCTCGTGCCAAATCCAAGCAAGCGGCGATTGCAATCTTTCAGCCGTTTTCCGGCGCGCTTTACCCCCAATCCTGTGACAAATCATAAGCAAGCGGCGTTTCAATGATCTTTTTCACTTCAGCGGGATCATCCGTTTTGCCCAGCGCCCACATTAGTTTCGGCACGATCGCTTCCGTATTCATATCCCCGGAAACAATCACCGGATATTGCGCGACTTTTCTTCCGACTTCATACAAATACAAATCATGCCCTTCTTCCAAGCATTGCGTCGAAATCATAACAACAATCCCGGCATCGGTCAATTCCTTGATTTTCGGCAGCAAGTTGCGCCCTTCAAACGGCACCCCGCCGTTCCCGAAACTTTCAATGATCACCCCGCGGTAATGTTCCTTTAAAAAATCAAAAATCTCCGGCTGTGTGCCCGGATGCAATTTTAAAAGAAAGACATCCGGTGACAGGCTTGTCTCAATATGAAACGGCTGCTCCGGCGGTTGTGGCCTCCAATGATAGTGCACCTCGTCCCCTGCTACATAAGCCACATACGGATGATTGATGCTTTCAAACGCATCGTAGCTTTTCGTCCGCATTTTCACCGCCCTTGTGCCCATGATCACGCGCCCGTCAAACACGACAAAAACGCCGCCAATCTCCTCGCAGGCAAAGCGGAGGGCGTTGAAAAGATTTTTCTTGGCATCGGTCTTTTTAAAACTGATCGGCACCTGCGAACCCGTCAGCACAACCGGCTTATTCAGGCCCTGCAGCATATACGACAAGGCTGCCGACGTATATCCCAATGTATCCGTTCCGTGTGTAATCAAAAAACCGTCATACTGTTCATAATGTTCCGCAACTGCTTCCGCAATCTGCACCCAATGTTCCGGCTGCATGTTTGTGCTGTCGCGGTTCATTAATATCTTTGCGGTGACATCGGCAGACAAAGCAGCATGCTGAAAATATTTCAGCAAGTCTTCTCCCGAAAGCCCGGGTTTCAGCCCTTCGTCCCCCTCGACGGAAGCAATGGTCCCGCCTGTTGCCAAAAGCAAAATTTTTTTCATTTGTGCCACCTTCATTCTAACTGTCTCGGAAACTAATATAAGCTATTATATGATTTTTACAGTGCACGTTCAATTTTTTGTCCCGCTTCAAAAGGCTTTTTCAAACATGCCTATGCTTTTGCTGCGGCGGGTCAGGCCCAGGCAAAAACGTTATCTCCGCCCCCGGTGCCATTCGCCCTTTCCAAAAGCTTTGATGGCACATATTCTGTTAGAAATGTACGTCATCAATTGATGAGGGAGTGGGGAGTTTGAGCCCGAATTTAGAAAAGTTTGTTGACCGCCTGCCGCTCGCGGAAAAAATCCGGCCAGTGCGGGAAGAGGGCGGGATCGCATATTATGAAGTCACAATGGAAGAATTTTGGCAAAAGCTGCACCGGGATTTAAGGCCGACAAGGTTATGGGGGTACAACCGCCGCTTTCCCGGGCCGCTTTTTGACGTGCCGCACGGGAAAAAGATACGGGTGAAATGGACGAATCATTTGCCGCAAAGACATTTTCTCCCGATTGACCCCACCATCTTAGACGGGATGGGAACGGACTTTCCGGAAGTGCGGACCGTCGTGCATCTCCATGGCGGGGAAACCAAACCGGACAGCGACGGCTATCCGGAAGCCTGGTTTACGCGCGATTTTAACGAAACCGGGCCGGCATTCAAAAATGAAGTTTATGAGTATTCAAACAAACAGCGCCCCGCCACTTTGTGGTACCATGACCATGCGATCGGCATTACGCGCCTCAATGTGTATGCAGGCCTGGCCGGCATGTATATCATTCGCGATCAAAAAGAAAAGGCTTTCCATCTGCCATCCGGCAAATACGAAATTCCGCTGCTTCTCACGGACCGGACTTTTAACAATGACGGTTCCCTTTTTTATCCGCGCCAGCCGCAAAATCCGGGGCCCGGAACACCGGATCCATCCGTCGTGCCGTTTTTCCTCGGCGATACGATTCTTGTAAATGGAAAGGTATGGCCCTATTTGGAAGTGGAGCCGCGAAAATACCGGTTCCGGATTGTCAATGCGTCCAACACGCGGGCCTATCAGTTGTACCTTGATTCCGGCCAGGCTTTTTACCAGATCGGCACGGACGGCGGGCTGCTAAGGCGGCCGGTGCAAGTCGGAAATCTGGCACTGGAACCGGCAGAACGGGCGGATTTGATCCTTGATTTTTCCGAATATGCCGGGCAGACGATTTTACTAAAAAATGACCTCGGGCCTAATGCCGATCCGGCCGACCAAACCGGCGATGTCATGCAGTTTCGGGTCGTGCTGCCGGTTTCCGGAGAAGACACAAGCCGCATTCCGCCGTCCTTGTCTTCCATCCCGGTTCCTTCCAGCCAAAACGTGAGCGCCATCCGCCATTTAAAACTGACCGGTGCAACCGATTCATACGGGCGCCCGCTATTGCTTCTGGACAAAAAAAGATGGATGGATCCGGTGACGGAAATGCCAAGGCTCGGCACAACTGAAATCTGGTCGCTTGCCAATACAACGGCTTTTACCCATCCGATCCATATCCATCTTGTCCAGTTTCAAATTTTGGACCGCCGCCCATTTGACTTGGACTTGTATAACGAAACGGGCCAAATTGTATATACCGGCCCTGCGACCCCGCCGGAACCGAATGAACGCGGCTTTAAAGATACCGTTGCCGCACCGGGCGGGCAAATCACCCGCGTCATGATGCGGTTTTCCCCGTATGCCGGCGACTACGTATGGCACTGCCATATTCTCGAACACGAAGACTACGATATGATGCGGCCATTCCAAGTCATCGATCCGGATCTGCCGGAGTCAGACGGCCCCCTTTTGGATTAAAGGCTGCTTTCAAACGGATGAAGCCCAAAACCGGTTTGCAAAGCCTTGAATGAGTGGGATTTACAAGCTGTTTTTCAAATAAATCAAGCCCGAAAACCCCGGTTCCCCGGATAAATCGTCATAAAATGCCATTTATCCGGGAACCAAAAAAACGGCAATTAAAAAAATTGTCACATGCAAGTTTAGCCACTATCTGGTATACTAAAAACGGAAAGCGGATTCATACCGTTATTTTTTTGCCGTTTATATACTACTTGACCAAATCATTCATTTGGTCAAAAAAAGGGAGGGGGTTGCAATGGCAGACAGGAAAAAACTGATTGTGGAAGCAGCTGCGAAATCTTTTTCTGAATTTGGCTACAAGGCGACCACGATGGACCATGTAGCAAGAAGGGCAGGCGTCGGCAAAGGCACAATTTATACTTTTTTCAAAAACAAAGAAGAACTGCTCCAATATATTATGGAAAGCCTGATTGCCGAAATGAAACATTCAGCCGAAGAAGCGATTGATGCGCGTTATTCTTTTCACGAAAACGTCCATCACGTGCTGTACCAATTGCTGGAGTTCCGGTTTAAGCACCAGCTCGCCATCAAATTGTACGAGGAAGTCAATCTTGGCACACCCGAAGTAGTGGATGCCCTCCACCACGTGGAAGAATCCATTCTGAACTATATCAGCCAGTACATTGGGGAGGCGGTGCAAAAGGGCGACATTTATCCATGCGATCCAAAACTAACCGCATTTATTATGTTTAAAATGTATATTGCCCTGATTTTTGACTGGGAGAAAAATCATCCTCCCCTGTCGAAAGAAGAGATTTCAAAACTGTTTGAACTGTATTTTTTTAAAGGTTTATCGGCAGAAAGCCATGTGTGCTCATGAACGCAAAGGGTGCCATCTGATGCGCTGCCCAGCCATGGAAGCAGAACGCTATGACAGCATGTTTTTTCGTTTTCTTCATTATTTTTTTACCCTAAAATGACCGGATGACCAATTTAGTCATCTATTTACGGAGGCATTCAAAATGAATGGCTATACTTTATTTGGAAAAGAACTGAAACAAATTATCCGCCAACCGAAAGTCCTGATTCCGCTCATCGCCGTCATTCTGGCGCCGATCCTGTATGCCGGCATGTTTCTCTGGGCATTTAAAGATCCGTATGCCAAAATGGACCAGCTGCCGGTTGCGGTCGTCAACCAGGACGAAGGGGCGAAAATGGATGGACAGCAGCTCACACTCGGAAAAGATCTGGTTTCGAACTTAAAGAAAAGCGACGGCTTTGATTTCCATTTTGTATCGGAACAGCGGGCAATGGACGGGCTTCGCGGCCGCCAATACTATATGGTGATCAAAATTCCGGAAAACTTCTCCAAAAGCGCCACCACTTTATTGGACAAAAATCCGGAAAAACTTCAACTTCAGTACATGCCAAATGACAGCTACAACTTCCTGTCCAGCCAAATCGGCGAAACGGCCATGCTGAAAGTAAAAGAAAAAATGGCGGACGAAATTTCAAAAACATATGCGGAATCGGTTTTTCAAACGGCCGAAAAAATGGCGGGCGGCTTTAAAACCGCAAGTACCGGGGCCGCAAAACTTAACGAGGGCGCTGTTAAACTTGATAACGGCGTCACGGTGTTAAAACAAGGGACGGGGCGGTTGCTTTCCGGAGCTGCTTCATTGCAAAATGGCAGCACAAAAGTACACAACGGGGCGCTCGCAGTAAATTCAGGCGCAGCCGCTTTAAACAAAGGAATGCCCGTTCTTCAGGCAGGCATCGTAAAAGCCGGGAACGGGGCGCAAAAATTGAATGGCGGGGCAGTCCAGCTTTATGCCGGCGCAGTTTCGTTAAACAACGGGACGGCTCAAGCCAATACCGGTGCAAAAGCTTTGAAAGCAAATCTGGAAAAGCTGGCATCCGGTTCCATTACTTTTACAAAAGGCATTTCTGACGCAGCTTCAGGCGCAGAAAAGCTGGCAGCCGGCACATCCACTTTAAGCACCGGCCTGAACCAGCTTTCGACAACGGCCAGCAATTCTTTATTGTCTGGCGCTACAAAACTGCAAAAAGGCGCAGGCGATCTTGCATCGGGAAGCAGTCAGCTCACATCAAAGATGAAAAAAGCAGAAACAGCCATTCCGGCACAGCTTTTACAAGGCACATCACGGCTCAATGCAGGCGTTACGCAAATGAAAACGGAATTGCCGAGCAAAGTCGCAAAAGGCGTTTCCACCGAGCTCAATAACGGCATCGGGCAAATCAATAGCGGGCTAACATCCGCGCAATCCCAAATCAGCAGCGCAATGGCTGCCCAAATTGCCGATTCAGTGACAGAAGAACAAATTAAACAAACAGACGAACTTGTGGAAACATTGGGGAAACAAGCAAACCTGCCCGATGCGCAAATCGCACAAATGAAGAAGGCGGCTGAAAATCGTATTCAAAGCGGGAAACAAAACGTGCGGGATAAATTGCAAGCCGAAATCAACGCAGGGTTAAGCGAGCCATTTAACCAGATAAAACAAAAAGCCCAAGCTGCGATTCCTTCTGAAGATGCGATTGCTGCAAGCATTTCAAACCAAACGAATCCGGCTTTTGACCAGCTTACAGCGGGCATTTCAGAGCTGAACGCCAATATTGAAAATGACAAGGATCCTTCGAAAGAAACAGTCAAAAGCAGCTTGCACAAACTTTACGCAGGCGCCGTGGACTTAAATAACGGGATTGCGGCTTTAAATGCCGGCGAACAGACCTATACTGCCGGTTTGCAGAACCAGTTCATCCCGAATTTGCAAAAAGCAAATGACGGGGCAGCCGGCCTCCAAACAGGCGCGGAAAAACTGGCAAACGGCCTGAAACAGATCAACAGCGGGGCAGGAACCCTTGCCGCAGGGGCAGGAAAGCTGGCAGACGGTTCAGCAGCGCTCGCAGAAGGCACAAACAAGCTGCAATCCGGCTCTTCACAGCTTGTAAACGGCTCTTTTGCTTTGAAAAACGGGACCGGTTCTCTCGTTTCCGGCACAAACGAGCTGCAGTCCGGTTCAGCGCGGCTCACAGCAGGCGCAGAAAAACTTGCAAACGGCACCGGACAGCTCGCATCGGGAACCGGGCAGCTTGCATCCGGATCCGGGCAGCTTGCATCCGGCATAAAAGAGCTGAACAGCGGTTCCGGGCGTTTGTCTGACGGGACAAAACAATTAAAGAACGGGACGGCGGAACTGAAAAACAAACTGGGTGATGCTGCCAACACAGCAAGCAAGATCCAGGCAAATAACAAAACGTACAACATGATGGCCGATCCGGTCAACCTTCATACAACGCATTACGACAGGGTGCCNAATTACGGTACCGGCTTTACGCCGTACTTCTTATCCCTTGGGCTCTTTATCGGGGCACTGATTTTGACAATCGTCTACCCGCTCGTTGAATCNGCAGGCATCCCGAAAAACGGCATCAGCTGGTTTTTCAGCAAATTGGGCGTACTNCTGATTGTCAGCATCCTGCAATCGGTCATTGCAGATGTGATCATCCTTTCGGGTGTCGGCATTCATGTGAAAAATGTGCCGCTGTTTCTGTTGTTCTCGGTTTTAACGAGCTTTACCTTTATGGCGCTGATTCAATTTTTGGTGACGCTTTTGCAAAATCCTGGTAGATTCCTTGCCATTGTTATTTTAATCTTGCAGCTGACGAGCAGCGCCGGGACTTTTCCATTGGAAGTCATTCCGAAATTCATCCAATGGTTTAACCCGCTGTTACCGATGACCTACAGCGTGCGCGGATTTAAAGCGGTTGTTTCCAGCGGAGAGATGGGTGTGATGTGGCAAAACGCCGGCATCCTGCTGATTTATATCGCAGCTGCCGAAATCCTCACCCTGCTGTACTTTGTCATCCGTTACCGCCGCCAGTACGGACAGTTGCATGGACATGCAGTACCGGAAGAAGTTTAAAGATTTGATGCCGGGTTCTGGGATTTTTCCGGCCGGCTCATAACAAATTTAACAGGATGCCCGGCGAAATGGCCGGGCAGCCTTTTTTCCAGCCCGCTCCGATTCCGGAAGCAATCTGTTGATTCTTTTAGATACCGCTGGTTTTCGGGTGCGCTGCCAGTTTTTGGGATAAGCTTGCCGTTTTTCAGGATTCCTTCACGTAGAACGCCCGATGTGAAGAAAGGCCGGGCTTTTGCGGGTTTATTCACGTATGGACTCTCTGCGTGAAAGGATTCAATACCTTTTTTCGCGGATATTCTAACATAGGAGCACTCTATGCGAAGCATCCGAATTTTCCGGCCCATGTCATATTTCTTTTCCGCCCGCCCATGTTTTTTTCAAATCTTCTACAAGCAATTCAGCGAGGCCTTCCTGGTACCCCGCTTTTTTCTTCAACCGCAGCTCATTTGCCACTAAAAGCAGTTCAGGCGATTGAACCGCATCCAGCTTGGAAAGCCGGGCGGATATGTCCTCTTCCGATAGGGCATGCAAGTATGCATCCGGATCCATCCGCCAAAATACTGTTTGCCCGGGAAAACGGCTGCTGAGGCGCTCCCCCATGACAATGCCTTCCGGGTCGAGATCACCTGAATAATAAAAAGTACACCCGTTTTCCGCAAGACGCTGCAGCATGATCCAGGCAGCGGTGCGGAACTGGCCGTGCGTGCAAATCACAGGGGCATCGGGCACTTCGTCAAGCACGGCTGAAGCCACACCGGAGTTTTCAATGATCCAGACCTTTTTCCCCGCCCGCGGCCAAATGTTCGTTAGCTGCAATAATTCTTTTACCGGGACATTCATGACCGTCCCTAGAGCAGCGGCTTCCCGCCAGACCGGGTGCAGGCCGTTTTCCGTTTCCGCCAAAAATGCGCGGCACGTCACGAAACTCCATAAGTCATCCCGCATCAGCCCGGCATTGGCGTACAGTTCGTTCAATTCTTCCGCCGTTTTCGGCATCTCTTCGATCAGCCCTTTCAACAATTGGCTGGTGAACAAACAATGGACAAAGAGCCTGCCTTCGAAACGGTTCTGGTCAAAAAAATGCGGATTCCCCGTCACACGCTGGGAAAAAAACGGAATCCGTTCATAATTTCCTTCTTCCGGCAACATCGTGAAAGCCTTCAAAACGGTTGTGAGCTGTGCGGACAACGTATCCGGATCCTGCTTGTACGCATGCCAGATAAAACGCGTGTCCGCCGTTTTACCGGCAATCCGGCGCCACCACCAATTTCCGCCCGGCATCTCCTCCGAAAGCCGCGCTAAAAACTGTTCCTCTTTCTTTTTCTCTATTTCCTCCTCTTCCGCTTTGGAAAGAATTTTTTCCTTTAAAACTGCTTCAAGCAGCTCAACCAAGGCGTACTTGCCGAAAACAGTCGGCGCCAGCGCTTTTTCAAATGCCCGCAGCGAAATTTTGTTTTTCTCTCTGAGCAAATCAGGGGCCGTGCCGGTAAGACCTGCAATCGCCTCTAGTTCAGTGTGCGTAAAACCGGCAAGACTGACGGTTCCCCCGATATGGCCGAGCGAACGGTATTTTTCTTTAAAAAGGCGGAACAGTTTCATCATCCCCGGTTCCTTCCTTAACAGATCGATCGCATCATTCATCCTTCCCAACTCCTTTTCACAAGCTCTCTCCCGACATCTTGTTTCCCGATTCCGGAACCTCTTTTACACCGGTCAAAAGAGGCCGGAATGGTTTCTTTCATCCCGGCCGCACACTGGCAAGTCTATGCTTTTCAAAGCAGGTCCGGAGCTCCCGCCAATGCTTCTTTCCGGTTCTCCACAATTGACCGTTTATGCCCGTCCCACCGGTAGCGGATTACTGTGACATAATTGGCGTTTTTCGGGCGGACAAGGTCACAGATGGCAAGACTGGATATGGTGTCATAATCACCCCAGAGCGCCTGCGAATTCATGATGTAATTGAATCCAAGCTGCTCGACGACTTCGAACATGTCACGGATATTGTTTTCATCTACCCCGGCAAACGCTTCGTCCAGCGAAATGATGTACGGCGCCATACTGCCTGCCTCCAAATAGCGCGAATAGGCTGCTGTAAAGAGCGGAATGTACATGGCCATTGCCTTTTCTCCGCCACTGAATTTGAAAAACGCGGTATTGCTCAGTTCGCGTTTCGGCTCGCCGGCACGTTTGTATGACAGCACGAATTGGAACCATTTCCGGTAATCGAGCACTTCTTTTAAAACTTGATGGAGCGTCGACCCTTCATTGCGGATTTCAATCAGTTCTTTGGCAGCCGCAATCCGTGAGCGGAAATGTTTCGTAATCCGGTTCAAATCGTCCTCGTTTAAAAACTTGCTGTTGCGCTGCAGCAACGCGACAAGATCTTTTGTATCGAGCTCATCCTCGGACTCCGCCGTTTTTTCCTTCCAGGCAATCGAAAAAGTAAGTCCGGACGAATTATCCCGGTTTCTCATGATCGCATCCATTTCTTTTACCCACTTGGCTGCCCGCTGGATCCGGTTCCGCAAAATGACGCCAACCGTATTGACGATAATATCTTCGTACAGCCTTCTGTCCTGCTCATCCAAATAACTTTGCAAGTTTAAAAGTTCTTTTTCAAGAGACTCGAGTACCGTATACGGGCTCACCCTGCGGCCGCGGTATTCCATCTGGATGAGGCGGCGGCCCCGCAAGCCTTCCCATTCCTTTTTGAACGTTTCGTAATAGTCATCGAGTTTTTCAGCGAACCAATCCGGCGGGTCCGCTTCTTTTGTAAACTCAGACATGCGGTATTCTGTTAAATTTGACTGTTCGTTGAAAAAAACTTTTGTCAAGTTTTCATTTAATTTTGCGCGGTCATACTTTTCCAGCACATCAGAAAACGCCGTCAAAATGCTTTCCGGTTCTGTGTGCTCGCTCTCCACGAAGCCGAGGGAAAGTTCTGCTTTTACGAGTTTCTCCCATTCCGCCGCCATATTTGTCCAAAACGTGGTACGCGTTTTGGCAAGAGACAAATTGGTGGTGCATTTTTCTAGTTCTGCTTCTTTTTTCGGCTTTTCTTCGTAGATCTCCCTGATTTTTTCCTCCGTACTGGTATATTCGTGTTGGACTGCCTGAATCCGGGCGCGAACCTCATCAATCCCCTGCAATTTCAGCTGCTGCTCAATCGCTTCAATATTTGCCACCGTTTTCTCCCATTCTGACCGGCGGATGTTCTCTTCACCGCGAATTTCATCGAGTTCCTGCTCTTTTTCAAGGATATCCGCAGCAAGACGCGCAAGCATTTTGCGCCCGGAAAACAAACGTTGAAAAATGAGCTCCAGGCTGTGAAGATGTTCTTCATAACTTTTCGCAGCTGCTAGTGCTTCATCGAGCGGACCGCTTTGAAGGACAAGGTTCAAGCCGGCTCCTTGCTCATGCAGCTGTAGCCGGATGTTTTGCAAATGCTGGTATACTTGTTTCCAATCGCGGTCAATTTCTGTCAGAAATTCCTGTTCCTGTTTCAGGCTGCGCGCTGTTTTTTCAATCTGTTCTTCAAGGTCGCGTAAATCTTTGTCATCTGGAATGCCCGCTTTCCAATCTTCTGCTTCTTGTACTTTCCTAGCCCATTCCGAAAGGCGGTTTTCGATTTGCAAAAGGGCTAGGCGGATTTCAGCAATCGTTTGCTCTGTTTCTTTTATTTTTTCCTGCTGGTACCGTTTCCGGGATGTTCTGCCGATGAATTTGGAAGGTCCTTCATCCGGAGCATGGCCAACAAGGCAGCCGACTGAAAAAGAGCCATCCGCATCAATGTGAAAGCCGCTGTCCGACGGTTCAAGCGGAATGCTGCGCAGCACTTCGTCAATACGCGCGGCTGATACCGGGCTATCGTCACCCGGATCCGGCTTTAAGTAATCGGCAAGCGTGTACCCTAAAATGTGCGGGTTCGGTCGGATGACCCGGTCGTGGACAGGCGTAACCGGTTCTTCCGTAATCAGGCTGTCCAAAATCCCCGTCTGCCGGAGTGCCGCTTCAATTCTGGCTTTTTGGGCATCGGTCACATGATCCTGGAATTCCACCGCGGCATAAAACGGGAGATAGCGTTGCCCTGATTCATGGAGACGCGCACGGAAAGCCTCCGTATCTGCGGGGCGTTCCGGGTTGGCAAGTTTCAAGTTTTGCCAATACACAAGCGTTTCTTCGGCTTCGGCCAATTCCCGCTCTTTTGCCTTTTTCTCCTGCTCCGCCCGTGAAATTTCCGTCCGCACTTGCAAAATATAATCATTTGCCGCGCCCACAATTTCTTCCCTGACCGCTTCATAACGGTTTTCTTCGTACAGCCCGTCCAGCGCGCCGGCAATACGCCGGAGCCGCTCGTCTGTAAAAGAGAGGGCCGGATGCTGTTCAATCCACAAAAACACGGCATCTTCCAGCTCCTGCTTTTGTTCGGTGAACCAGTTTTCCAAATGGTCGAGTTGTTTGCGGAGTTCGTCAATTTCCTGCTTTTTGGCAGATGACTGGCGCTGCAATTTCAGATGCGCTTCGTGAAGCCGCTCCGCTTCTCCGGCCAGTTGCCGCAGTTTTTGCAAAAGCCCGCTGTGCTGTTTGATTTCCTGTTTCCAAACCGAAAAATCAAAAGCTTCCCCCTCATGCCGCGAAAAATCCCCGGCGTTTATCCCGTGCCCGGTAAAAGCTGCATCCCCGGCATCCAGTGCCAGTTCATCCAGTGTCTCCTGCATACTGGATTCATCCTTGCTGTTTTCTGTTTCCAACCGGTCCTGCTCCAGGCGGATGTCCAAAAGCTGGCTTTTCTTTGCTTCCCACTTTTTCTCCAGATCCGCTGCTTCACTTTTTAACTTTTCAGCCCTGGCCTGTTTCTCCCCTTTTTCTTTCTCAAGGCGCCAAACTTCATGGTGCTGCAGCCGTTCCTGTTCTGCTTTTAAAACGTCGCGTTTTTGTTCGTAATGCTTTTTCTCTTCTTCCAGGTTTTCAATCACGCCGCGCAGTGATTCAGAGCGGGTTTCTAACGTGCTGGCGTCCTGCTTGGCGTCCTGCAGCCTGCTTTCGGCCTCCCGCCATTTTTGGGCGCGTTCTGCCAAAATATATTGATTGTAAAGATCGTATTGGCGCACCAGTTTTTTTGCCGATTCGTGCTCTCTTTCAAGCTGTTCAAGCTGCTGCTCCGTTTCGTCCATGCTTTCAATCGTGTCGGACAAATGGCGGAGCTCGTCATCCGTCAAAGGCGGCAGCGCGGACTCGAGGATTTCATAAATGACCGTCGGCTTGAAATCTTTTGACAGTTTCGGGCTTCTCAGCTGAATCAAAAGCTTGATTAAATCTTCAAAGGCTTCCATCGACTGAAAACCGAAAATATATTTGTTCACCAGTTCCATGTATTCTTTCTGGGAGTGGACGAGATATCCCCCGGACCCGATCCGGTTTTCAAGCTCTTTTGCAGACAACGGGATCCGCTCTGACTGGCGGGTGTGCGCCAGTTCAAAATCGTAGCCGATCCTGCGGTTGTCGGTCAGGACGAAATACCATGATTTTAACGTTTTATGCCGCTTTGCCTGCATGCCGATGCCCGTTGTGATATACTGTTTTGTCCCCTGCTTGTGGTATTCCAGAAACAAGTAGCCGGTCCGCTCGTCATGGCCGGACACTTCCTTTTCCCCAAGCAGGTAATCTTCCATCTTCCTTGCTTTTGACCCGAACGGATCAAGCCGGTCAGGCGTCTTTTTTCCGTCCAGCAAAACCGGTAAAATGCTTTGCATCGTCACCGATTTCCCCGAACCGTTTGTGCCGCGCAACAACAGCTTTCCGTCCGCAAATTCAAAAATTTCATCGTCATAATACCAAAAATTTAACAGGCCGGCGCGGTTCATCACCCATTTTCCTTCTGTCACGGTTGCTCAACCCCTTTCTCAAAATCAGCTGGATACTCGCCTGCAAGCACGCCCAACAGCGGTTTTATCCGGATCAGCCCCGCCGCTTCATCCGTTTCCGCCATCATCCATTCTTTCATCGTTTCGACCAATTCCGCACATACCGCCTTTGTGCCGGCGTCCCGGAAATGTTTCGGCCATCCGCGTTCGAGGCGGGAGCGCATCTCGTCAATGACCGCTTCAAATTCGCCTTCCGTAAGCAAAATTTCCCCCGCTTCATTCGGAACGTATTTTTCCGGGTGGTCATGCAGCGTCTTTGACAACTGCAGCATCAGATCCGTAGAACCTTTTGCATTCGGGTAAACATGGTGGTAACTCCGCGGTTCTGCGGCAGATAAAAAGGCTGTGTTTTTAAAAACATGGAGTTTATAACGGCTGTGTTCTTCAATGTCCTCAAAAAGGCGGTTGCGGAAATTGCGGATATAAAGAAAATCGGGGTCCTGCGTATCTTTCCGGTGCAGGCCGGGGGAGAAAAACAATTTCCGGTACACCCGCTTGCGCCGTTCATCTTCCTGATTCTGTTTCCAGTCTTCTTCAAGGAGCCCGGTCCAGTCCGCATAACTTGTAAAATCATCCGGAAAGCTTCTTAGAAAATAGCGGCTGTAAACGGTCGCTTCATATAGGACTTCCTGGTCTTCGTAAGTGTCAAACCTGGAAATATCGCCGTCTATTGTCCGGATCAGGCGGAATTCCATCAGTGCCTGGACCGCCCGGATGAGCGATTTCCGGTGAAGATAAAGCGTCCAGTCCAACTCATCTTCCACAGGATAATCGTTTTGGATTTCCTGGCACATCTCCGACAAGAGAAACTGTTCATCCACCGCTTTTCCTTCCAGGAAGGAAAGCGCGCAGCAAAAAATCGCATAATCCATCGGCTCCTGAAAATGCGGGATGCCCATCCAGCTTTCCGGTTCCACCGGGATTTTTTCAAGTTTGATAAAATGCTGGTGGATGATCAGCCTGAGCCCGAATTTCTCGCTGATGTAACGGCGCAGTACTTTTTCGCGCTCGCGGATGAGCTGGTACCAGTCCGGGTGCTCAGACCGCAAAATCCAATAATGATGGAATAACAGGTCCATCCCCTGCACCGCTTTTTCATCAAAAACTTGTAACGGATCCATCAGTACTCTCCTCCTGACAGTTTAAATAAGGCATCCGGTGCCATCCCCGTGCCCATCAGTTCGCCGCGGATAAATCGGGCTATCCCCTGTACTCCTTTTTCAGCCAAAATATGTACCGGGTTCATCAGCGCTCTCCTCCCGATAATTCAAATACGGCATCCGGCATGATCAGTTTCCCGTCTTCTGCATCCAGTGTGATGATCCGATCCGGGTCAATCGCAACTTTTACGGACATCCCGTAATCCGTTTTTACTTCATGGTTTTTCGCTGCCATCGATTTTCCGATCCAGCCGAGCAGCACTTTCCGGACAAACGGCTCCACTGTCCCGATTTCGGCAAGGCGGATCTCCCCGTTTTTCATATATTTTTCAATCAGCTGCTTTTCCTGTTCGCGCTCTTTTAAATAGGCCAGCCGCTGTTTTTCTTTCTGCTCGCGGTTAGAACGGAAAGCGCCCGGCTTTGTTTTCTCGCGGTACCGGTTCGTTCGCGGCTTGATTTCCCGCATCTCCGGCTGTTCTTCCCATGTCTCGGCATGAAGATTGTCCGTTGTCGCCTCCTCCAGGTGCAAATGGCGCACCGTCATCGTCCCGAACACGACAGATGACAATTGGTGGGCCTCTTCCAAACTATGGCACCCGGCAAACCATTTGGCCAGGTGCAAATAATCTTTTTTCCGGCTCCGGAAATGCTGCTGGCGTTCACTGATCCGCTGTACATAGCGGGCCATTCTCCGGATCATTTCATTTGTCTGCATCTGCAGCATTTCCAGTTCGCTTTGGGAAGAGCTGCCCCCAAGAAACCACCGCCGCAAAGACCCCCAATATTCCCGGCACTCTTCCAGCCATTCTTGTCCGGAAGCAGCCGTATCTTCCAAGCGGGGAATTTGGCGCCTGTGTTCCACGAGTTTTTCAAAAAGCGGCGCCAATATATGCGTATCCAGTTCCCGCAACCTTTCCCGGATTTGCAGCGATGTTTTTTGCAACGAGACGATAAAATCACGCAAATAAGCCGTGAATTGGTTTTTATATACGAGAAAGGCTTCCGTCTGCATCCGTTGTGATGTCTTTTCGCTGTTAATATAGGCGATGTAATCCGCTGTATTTGTCCGGATGGTCCCGAAAAAGTGAAAAATGTCATCCCAAATGTGCATGTAGTGGGCTGCAGGTTTGTCCAACGGCTGTTTCAGTTCCTCTTCCAGTTTTGCCAAAGAGGCGAGCAGACGGTCAAATTGCGAACGTTCGAGCGATCCCTGGAACTGGTCCCCCAGTTTTTCAAGCTGGATCAGCATCCGCTCGATTTCCACTGTGTAAGGCGTACACTGGTAGCGGAATCTTTTTTTCTTATATTCTTCGATGGTTTTGGCATTGGTCATATCCTGGCGGGCAACCAGGTTATTCCATTTTACCAGCTGGGCCAACTGCTGGTGCAGCTGCTCTTCTTCATAGTCGTGAAAAGCCGGGAGCGAGCGCAAATACTCGAGCACTTCCTCCGGCGCAATAAAGTCGCGCATTCTTTCATGCTGCCTGTAAAAAAAGCGCAATATCACACGGTACTGGGCAGCGGAATCCGCCGTCAGATAACTCGCTTCGACAACTTTCTTCATGATCTGGTCCATTCGTTTCACCACGTTTTGGTCGTATTACTTCTATTGTATAAGATTTGCAGGAATTTTGACATGGAAAATAACTTTTTCAGGTTTGGAGCAGGCTGAGCCTTTCGTGCACATGTACTTTTTATGCGGGAACAGCAAAGGCTGCCGTTAAAATTTCGGCAGCCCTTTAGGTTACAGACACCTTTCCCCTGTTGATTTTTCTCACAGCTGCAATGATGAGCCTGCAGATGAAAAATTTGCCCATCATACTGAAAAAAGAATGATACCATGTCCACCCTTTCCTCCAAGTGATCAAGTTTGTTTTTTTCTCAGCGATGGTTTCCGCCATAACTTGTGGGAAGGAAATAAGCAGCACTTTAAAAAATTGGTTCAATGGCCTGCTGTTTAACGCCCATTGATTGTAGTGAAGCAATAACAGTGGATAGTGCACCAGATCAAAGGGCAAGTGGATCCCGAATTTATCAGGAAATGGCCTGATCTTATATTGAATATACCCTTTCTTTACCAGATAGGTGTCAGCAAGCAAATTTCCTGCAGCACTGACAAGATAAACAATGATCCAATCCTTAAAGGAACGTTTTACGACAGTTAAGTCCGTATAATTGTGTAAAAAGGAAAACAGAAAAAGAGCCATGTTGCTTCCCCTTTGGTAGAATAATCAGTGGACAAAAAACTTCAAACATAAGGAGGAATGCAACAATGGCTCAATATCATATTACCGTAAATGATGAACTTTTGCACGGGTTATTAACCAGAGATGAGGGATTATCTAAGCTGCTGGAACAAGTCCTGAATCAAATCCTCGAGGCACAAGTGGAAGAACAACTGGGGGCCCGCCGTTATGAACGAACGGACGAACGAAAAGGCTATCGAAATGGTTCGTATCCACGCCAGCTAACGACCCGGGTGGGACGGTTGACCTTGCGCGTTCCACGTACCAGAGATGGGGAGTTCTCCACCGAATTGTTTCAACGATATCAACGGAGTGAACAAGCTCTCGTGCTCGCACTCATGGAAATGGTGGTGAACGGGGTGTCTACCCGAAAAATCACCCAAATCACGGAGGAGTTGTGCGGTACTTCGTTTTCCAAATCCACGGTCTCCTCGCTGTGCAAGGGGCTCGATCCTGTGATCCAAGACTGGAATGATCGTTCCCTGCATGAACATGTGTATCCGTTTGTGATGGTGGATGCCCTTTATACAAAAGTTCGGGAGGATGGACGGGTGCGCTCCAGAGCCGTTTTCATCGCCACAGGAGTGAATGAGGAAGGATACCGGGAAATCCTTGGCCTGCAAATCGGAAACAGTGAATCAGAGTCCAGTTGGAGCGAGTTTTTCGAATGGCTGAAACATCGGGGACTCCGGGGAGTGGACTTGATTATCTCNGATCAACACGGCGGGCTTGTGCAAGCCATTGAAAAACATTTCCAAGGCGCGACATGGCAGCGATGCCAAACTCACTTTCTTCGTAATATTCTCGATGCCGCACCAAAGAATAGGCAGGATGCTTTGCTCGAGGAGATTCGCGGGATTCTTCATGCCCCAAATAAGCAAACAGC